>Ga0208638_1000098_pt1 | contig 71382 bp, 60 predicted proteins | sample ETNtaG_34_FD_185753 | JGI IMG/M metagenome (GOLD analysis project Ga0208638, IMG submission 185753) | Marine microbial and viral communities from oxygen minimum zone, Eastern Pacific Ocean - ETNP201306SV51 (SPAdes) (version 2) | ecosystem: Environmental > Aquatic > Marine > Oceanic ...
GCGGATATCAGGAAATATATCCCTTATGGCCGCTCGCAATGTCGAACAATATTTCTTTCTGTCAGATAGCCATCAGTTTAAATCTCAAAGGAGAAAACGCTGTGTTTTCTCCGCACTCGGATTCCGGGGCACAGGCTATTATTGAGGGAATGAATACCATTCGAGATAAAAGAACAAAGGCAGTTCTTGCGGGTGGTGTTAGTGAAAAAATATCCCCTTCAAACCTTGCGCGTGCTCATCTTTTTAAAATATTAAACACATCTGAGAGAGACGGTGAAAAATTATGTCGTCCTTTTGCCGCAAACAGGAATGGGACTATTTTAGGAGAAGGCTGCGGCATGCTCACTCTGGAATCGCGTTCGTCCGCAAATAAACGGGGAGTACAGTCTCTGGCAAGCATTGCCGGTTATGGCTTCGCTTTTGAGAGCGAAGAAGAATTTGCGGGTCCTACGGCTGGAGCTATCTCTCATGCGATGAAAGAAGCAATTGACATGGCTGAAATAAAACCGTCGGGCATTGACATAATCATCGCTCATGGTGACGGGACTAATGTTGGTGATAAAAACGAAATTGAAGCTATTCACGAGATTTTTTCAGATTATTTAAATAAAGTAAACGTGTATTCATCTAAAGGCGCTTTAGGTCATTTACTGGCTGGCGCGGCTGCCGCTGATACTGTTTTAGGAATTTATATGCTAAAAAATGGTAAAATCCCTCCGACTCTTAATTCCGTACTTTCTGATAAAAATATCAAGTTCAATCTCGTCAATAAATCTCCATTGAAAGTAATTCCAAAAAGAATTATGGTAAACTGTCAATCTTATGAAGGACAATGTGTCTCTTTGATAATTGAGATGGTGAAATGATTTTTTAACCACAAAGGCACGAAGATAACACCTCTTAGTATCTTCCTGGTAAATTAAATTTAATTATGCGATTTTTATTTTACGATAACGTAACTCATATAGAGAAAGGAAAATCGATAACCGGAGTTAAAACCTTTTCTCTTTCAGAAGAATTTCTCAGGAGACATTTCAGCAAAGTTGCTTATATTCCAGGAGTTATTTTTATTGAGGCTATGGCACAGCTTCTTGGCTGGTTGATCATTTACTCTAATGATTTCAAGCTCTCTACAATTATATCTATAGTGGAAAACGTAAATATTTCTTCTAACTTAAGGCCGGGATTTAAAGCGGAGATTCAGGGAGAGATTATTTCTACCTCAAGCAGAGACACACTTGGCAAAGCAAAGATTTTGGTGGATGGAAAAATAATTGCTTCTATAGACCGCATCATTTACAGTCACTTTCATAAAGTCAGTTCAGGAGATTTAGAAAAATTATTCAACTATTACAGCGGACTGAAAAAATCATAGGAATTTATTTTTTGGTTTTGCCCCGTACACTCTTACAATTAACCTATAAAGAATGAAGATCCTTCTTATCAATCCAAAAAATGTTGGCCGTGGGCAGGCTACAGTCAGGTTCATGGCGTCAACACCTCTGGCGTTGAGTATATTGGCTTCGCTTACCCCTGAAGAGGATTCCGTTGTTATCATAGATGAAAACGATAGAGACATTCCATATGATATGGAAGTGGATATTGTTGGTATAACTTCCATGCTTCATGTTTCAGGAAGAGCTCTTGACATTGCAAAAAAGTTCCGCTCACAGGGCACTACTGTAGTCATGGGTGGCTTTTTTGTTAGTCTCTGGCCCCAGAAAGCAGAAGATCATGTAGATTCGATTGTTATTGGTGAAGCAGAAAATGTATGGAACACCCTTTTAGAAGATTTTAGATCGGGAAAGCTCAAAAAACGCTATCAGACAAGTACCTTTTCTGATTTGAGCAATGTTCCTTTTATTTCAAAAAAATGGTTTCCTAATGAGGAGTGTTATCATGTTGAAACAAGCCGCGGGTGCCCTTTTCACTGTGATTTTTGTTGCGTTACAAGATTTTATAAAGGTACTTTGCGCCATAGACCAATTCCTGATGTGGTCCGTCAAATTCGTGAATGCTCAGACAAGATGATTTTTTTTGTAGACGATAATATTGCCATTAACAAAAAATACGCAAAGGAATTATTTAAAGCTTTAACCCCTCTTAAAATTTCATGGTCTGGACAATTTTCGATAAACGCAGCTAATGATGATGAGTTGTTAGAGCTTTGTGCTGAAAGCGGCTGCAAATTACTCTTTACAGGTTTTGAAACACTTAATTCAAAAAACCTGGATGATGTGGATAAAAATTGGATGGATACAGAGAAATTTCCAGGGCTTATTGAAAATATTCATAAGCATGGTATAGGAGTCTATGGATCCTTCATGTTCGGATTCGAAAAGGACACCAGTGATATTTTTCATCAAACGCTAATGTTTTGCGAGGAAAACAAACTAGATTTAGCTCTTTTTTCAGCAATTTTCCCTGTAGATGGATCTAAATTCCACGAGCAGTTAAAAGCAGAAAACCGGATATTTGAGAAAGACTCATCAAAATTCAATGGCCAGCATTCTACATTTAAAACAAAGAACATGACCTCTCGGGAATTAGATGATGGCCTTCGCTGGATTTGGAAGGAATTCTATTCAAAACGTTCAATGAAAAAACGTGTCGGCCACCTGCTCGATAAACGAAAAAAAAGCACACTATCAACTCAGCGAAATAATCTAAGCGCGGAAGAGGTTATGATTGCTGTAAACACTGCATTCCGAGTAGCAGTAGCCGATTTTTAATACCTTGCCTCAAATACGTCATGAATAGAATTGCTAATAAAAAAAAAGTAGTTGTTACAGGGCTTGGCCTGGCAACACCACTTGGTCTTGATGTTGAAGAGAATTGGGAAAAGGCGCTTGCCGGCGTATCCGGTATTGGCCGAATCACTTATCCCGGCTCCGAGAAGTCGCCCGTTCAGGCTGTTGGAGAGATAAAAGAAGAAAATTGGAATAAGATTAAAGAAGAGTTTAAGGAGTATGTCTCGTGCGAAGGCGAAAGAAGAACACTCTTTGGATTATGGGCTGCAAAGTCAGCTCTTAAAGATGCCGGTCTTAATCAGGATAATCAATATAGCAACCGTTTTGGAGTTGCTTTTGCCGCCGGCCTTGGGATTACCAGATTGGAAGATGTGAAAAATTTTATAAACAAGAATGGCGAGTTCGATTTTGAACAATTCGGTAAAAAATATACCGATACGCGCAAAGAATCTGTTGTAAGAAACAACTCTAATAGACCTGCCTCTTTAATTGCCAGAAAATTTAAATTAAAAGGAGCTAACTATACGATTTCGTCTGCATGCGCGGCAGCCACACAGGCCGCAGGCATAGCATATAAAACCATTCAAAGAGGCGAGGCTGATCTTATGGTTGCGGGTGGTGCAGATTCTATGATACATCCGGTAGGACTTGTCTTTTTTGTTCTGCTAAAGGCAGCATGCGTTTCTTCTTCCAAGCCTCAGGAACTCTGTCGTCCATTTGACAGAAAAAGGTTGGGACTTGTAATGGGTGAGGGAGCTGGCGCGGTAATTCTTGAGGAAGAGTCTCATGCTCTTAAAAGAGGGGCAAAGATATACGCGGAAGTCGCGGGTTATGCTTCCTCTATGGATGCTTTTAAGGTCACAGCCCCCCACCCTGAAGGAAATGGCGCCGAGCAGTCAATGAATGCAGCGCTGAAAAACGCTCATCTGAAGATTGATAAGATAGATTATATTAATGCTCATGGTACAAGCACAAAACTCAACGATTCAGCAGAAACACTTGCAATTAAAAAGGTTTTTAAGGAAAATGCCAACAGTATCGCCATAAGCTCCAGTAAATCCCTTATAGGCCATTTTATAGCGGCTTCTGGTGGACCTGAGTTTGTCTTTACTATCTTAAGCGTTCAGAGAGATGAAATTCATCCTACTATAAATATTACCAATCCTGATCCTAAATGCGATCTGGATTATGTGAGTAATGGGAAAAGAAAAAGGCGTGTCAAGGCCGCGATATCCAATTCATTTGGATTTGGCGGGCAGAATGCAACGGTTGTTCTTAAAAAATATGTCAGGGTTTAAAAATGAAATTGGATTTATCAGGTAAAGTTGCCCTGGTTACAGGGGGCGCAAAAGGAATTGGAGGAGACATTAGTCTGCTTCTTTCTAATGCCGGCGCAAAAGTTATCATCAATTACAACAAATCAGGAGATAGAGCGGAAATGCTCAAAAAAGAAATCTCCACTTTTGGGAATGAAGCTGATATTTTTAAAGCCGACGTTTCAAACAACAAGGAGGTCACTGCCCTTTTCGATTTTATTAGAAAAAAGTTTAATACACTGGACATCCTCATCAATAACGCTGGAATTATTAAAGACAGTTTGTTGTTAAGCATGGAACTTTCAGATTGGGACCTGGTGCAGGATGTTAATTTGAGAGGTGCATTTCTCTGCTCCAAGTTCGCGGTAGAAATGATGATGCTTAATCATCATGGGAAAATAATCAATATAGCTTCCATTGGCGCTATAAAAGGCGGACGTGGACAGACTAATTATGCGGCTGCCAAGGGAGGTTTGATTTCTTTTACACGAGCATGCGCTGTTGAGCTTGCTGCAAAGGGGATTCAGGTAAACGCTGTTCTACCGGGAATGATATTAACCGCAATGAGCAAACGCGTCAGAAAAAAAGCAGGTGAGGAGATTCTTAAAAACATTCCGGTGGGAAGATTTGGAGAACCCGTTGAAATTGCAAATCTTGTGTTGTTCCTTGCCTCTGAAAAATCAAATTACATTACCGGCCAGGCAATTTCCATTGATGGAGGGTTGAGTATAGCGTGAGGCGGCCATGGGGCCGCAACCGAATAGAGCTACCGCTCAACTAAAGAAGCATAAAATTCTTACTAAGAAAAAGCTTTTATAATAAGTTGCAAATTATAAACTCCATATTTAATTTGCAATATGAAATTTAAACTTTCGTATTTAAAGTTATGCGTTACTTATTAATTGATCATATTGTTGAATGGAAAACGAAAGAAAACATCAAGGGAATTAAAAACGTAGCAATGAGTGAAGATTTTCTTGAATTCCATTTTCAAAAAAACCCGATCATGCCGGGAGTATTATTATTGGAGGCATTAGTCCAGCTTGCGGGCTGGCTTGAAGCTGCATCCTCTGATTTTAAAAACTGGTTTTTAATAAATAAGGTCATCAAATCAAATTTTTATGGATTTGCGTATCCCGGGGACCAGATTGAACTGGCAATAGAATTAATGGCGGACCCAAACTCTTCAATAAAAACTTATAAAGGAATCGGGACTGTCGGTGGAAAAAAGATAATCAAGTCGGAATTCGAGGGCAAAATAATCCCTCTTTCAGAAATAGAAAATATCGATGAACAAAAGAAATTCTTTCAAGTTTTAACCAGGAACTTCAACTTAAAAACTTAATCTTTCCATTACTCCATAAAACTTAATCAAAATTATGTCTGGCAGAGAAGTTGTAATTACAGGAATGGGGACTGTTACGCCTCTAGGTAAAAATGTTGAGCAGAATTGGGAAAACCTGAAGGCGATGAAAACCGGGATAACTTATTTTCCTGAAGATGGACTACCGGAATATTTACAATATTACGGTAAAGTAGCGGAGTTTGATGTCCCGGAAAACATTCACCCCAAGCTTTCAAGCCAGATGAAGTTCCTGAATCGCGGAGCCTTGCTTGGATTCAGTTCTGCATGTGAGGCTGTCACGCATTCTGAAATTAATATTTCAGATGTTCCTCCTGAGCGACGCTCTTTATACATTGCTTCAGGAGATTTTACTCAAATTGACTGCCATTTCATGTACCCTGCGACAAAGGATGGGACTGACGGCAAATGGCAGAAGATGGATTTCGAAAAATTAAATAGTTCAGCCTTGAATAAGGTTAACCCCTTTTTTCTTCTCGAGTCGATTTCAAATAATTTGTTCAGCTTCTTATCCGCTTATTTTGAGTTTATGGGTCCAAACACAAGTCTGGCTTCTCTTTCTCCCTGTGGTATACATGCTCTCGAATTGGCGCATAGAAGCATAGCACGCAACGACGCAGATGTAGCGTTAGTGGTTGGATGCGGAAATTGGATAACTGAAGTGGCTCTTGAGGAACTTCATGGCTTAGGAATACTATCAAAATGCAAACACGGGACCTCTTCATTCAAACCGTTTGATAAAAATAGAGATGGGTTTATAACCGGAGAAGGCGGTGCTGCTATTTTTTTAGAATCATCCGAATCAGCTAAACGTCGAGGAGCAGAAATAATCGGAAAAATAAGCAAGATTGAAAACTGTTTTGAACCTTCACCTGACCCGGGGTTAAGTGTTGCACCAAATATCATCAAAAGAAATATTGAAATGATTATGGAGGAAGCTGACTACGACATAAATGATCTTGCTTTTATTAACCTGCATGGAAGCGGAACAAAAAAAGGGGACGCCTCAGAACTAAGCTCGGTCATCGAAATATCAAAGAATAAGAAACCTGAAATACCGATTTGCGGTTTTAAGTCATATACCGGGCATATAGGGGCTGCAAGCGATGTAGCAGAGATTATATTAGGATTAAAATCTGTAATTGATAAAATGGTTCCCGCTACATTAAATTTTGAAAAAACTGAGAGAGAATTTTCAAAATTAAACATATCAAACTCCCACCAAACATGTGGAAAAGATCGTTTTTTATCCATTAGCTGCGGAATAGGCGGACAATCCACGTCAGTAATCGTAGAAACCAAATGAAAAAAAAACGGAAAAAGAGGTGGAAAAAAGGAAAGTTTTTTTATTTCTGTGAATACGCGTTAATATACTCCGCTATGCTTTTCTTCCGAATGGTGCCGTTCAAGATTATGGATTTTTTCAGTCATTTTCTGGCATATTTACTTTATATCTTTGTACCAAGCCGCCGCCGTGTTGCAATTGATAATATACGAAACGCATTTAACGGTCAAAAAGATGAAAAGGAAATAAAGCATCTTGCTCTCCAGAGCTTTCATTCGTTTTTTTTCATGCTTTCTGAACTATTAAAGTTTCGATTTCTCTCAAAAGAAGCTGCCAGTGATAAAAACTCTTTAGAGATAACTGAGGAGGTTAAAAAGCTTTTTCAAAAAGCAAAAAAGATACATGACGACTCAAAAGGGTGTATATTTGTTACTCCACACATCGGAAACTGGGAACTCCTCCTCTATGCCAGCTCGCTTATAGGAATTCCTCTCGCAATTGTAGTACGGCCACTTGACAATATTTTCCTGGAAAACATGTTATTTAAAGATCGCTCTGCAAGCGGTCAGGTCATTATTCCAAAAAAAAATGCCATGTTTACCCTTAAAAACACTCTACGCAAAGGAAAATCGATAGGAATTCTTCCCGACCAGGGGACCATGAAAGGAATAGCCGTTAATTTTTTCGGTCGTAAAGCTAATACGACACCGATACCGGCAGTACTTGCCGTAACCTACCAGAGACCAATTGTTGTAGTGGCATGCTGCAGAAAAAATAACAGTTTTCAATTTGAAGGATATCTCAGTGACCCTATATGGCCGGCCAAGGAATACAAAAGTGAAAAACAGGAAATCTACCGCCTTACTGAAGAAATACACAGAAAAACTGAATATATCGTTCGCAAATACCCTGAACAATATTTGTGGATACACAGACGCTGGAAAGAATATGAAAATATTAAAGAACTGTTTTCATAGTAACAAAAGGTCTTAAACTGCAAAACAACACAAAGAACTTCCACTTATAAATGATTTATTTCTAAAAGTCCTTTTGAACATGCAAGATAATTCACTGGAAGATTTTAGTTGGAGCAAGTTTCATCGATGCAGAGAACAAGTGGTAAATACTTATTCTTCCGCATACAGGCTTAAAATAAAAAAGAAAATCCTCGAAGTTATTCTTGAAGAATTAAAAATCGGCTCAAAAGTCCTTGATGTCGGCTCGCACGATAGAAGCCTAGCCGATAAAATAACCTCGAGGGTCTCTTCAATTACTTATAAAAGCATGGATATAGACAGGGCCCTGCCTCATGATTATTATGCCATAGAAGAGATAAAAGAAACTTTTGATATGGTAATCCTTTCAGAAGTAATTGAACATCTTGAGTTCAACCAGGGAATTTCTCTTCTTCGAAAACTGATTAACCTATTGAATAATGATGGAAAAATAATTATCTCTACCCCTAACATTCACCACCCAAACCGCTACCTGGATTCAGGTCACAAAACTCCTTACCGTTACGATGAAATAGGCGCTCTACTCAATTTAATGGGACTGAAGGTAAGTAAGATATACCGCATTTTCAACGACTCCTTCTTTAAACGGCTAATCCGAATTTATTTAATGGCTCCTATTCATAGTTATTTCGATGTAGATTTTGCCAGGTCCATTGTTGTGGTAGCTGTTAAAAGATGAAGATAGCTTTCTTAGTTAACAGTCTTAATAATCCCAGCTCAAAATTCAGGGTTATTCAATATATCCCCTATTTTGAAAAGAAAGGATGGGAGACACAAGTATTCATTTTACCTAAAAACCTGCTAAAGCGAATTCACCTTTTTTTCTCCCTTAAAGACTTTGACATTGTTATTCTTCAAAAAAGACTTCTAACTCTATTAAGCTGGAAGTTATTAAAAAGTAATTCCAAGTTAATTGGATTCGATTTCGATGACGCAGTTATGTTTCGTGATTATTTGAAAAAAAAACAGAAATCATTTATGAGAAGTCAAAAATTCGCGCGGATCGTAAAAGGTTCGGACATTGTTATAGCAGGTAACCATTATTTAAAAAATCACGCGATCAAATACAATAGAAATGTCTTTATAGTTCCCACATCTATTGACCTGGAAAGATACAGACAAAAAGATTACTTCCAAAATGGAAATAATAACGTTACTCTCGGGTGGATTGGAAGCAGTTCTACAGTTTTTTATTTAGAACGATTGAAACATGTTTGGGATGAGATTTTTAATAGATACCCAAATACAAGATTAAAGATAGTTGCTGATAAATTCTTTCAATGCGACAAAATGCCGGTAACCAGGAAAAAGTGGAATTATGATGAGGAAATAAGCGACCTGCATTCTTTTGACATTGGACTCATGCCTTTGACTGATGATCTCTGGTCTAAAGGTAAATGCGGATTTAAACTTCTCCAGTATATGGCTGCCGGCATTCCTGTGATTTGTTCACCTGTTGGCATAAATAAAGAAATTGTAAAGCCCGCGATTAACGGCTTTTGGGCGGAAAATGAAAACGACTGGATAGATAATCTTGGAAAATTAATTAAAGACCCTACTCTCAGAGAGTCTATGGGTAAGGAAGCATTTAATACAGTAAACGAGAGCTACTCTTTAAGTGCCTGGGCTCCACGCCTGATTAGTATCCTCGAAAACAATATCTCAAAATGATAACAAACCCCCGCTTCAGCCATCCGGTGAAGTTTTTATAGTTGTAGGCATCTCTTCGCATAAATCAATCATTTTCTGATTGTTCTGTTGCAAAGAATATTTTTCAATTTTTTTACGCGCGTTTTTTCCCATCTCTTCTTTAAGATTCTTGTCAGTAAAAAGCATCAGTTTTTCAGACAGCAACGAGTAATCCAGCGGGTCATCAAGAACGAAACCATGTTCCCCATCCTCAATAAGTTCGGAAGCCCCGTTTTGACAACTGGTAACAACGGGTAATCCCGCAGCCATGGCCTCCAGCGTTGAACGTGAACACGGATCATAAAAAGTAGGCTGTGCCAATACATCTGCCGCGGCATAGAACTTTTCCGCATGACAGGTCTTGCCAACAAATATAAACTCATTCTTACAACCAAGACGTTCCGCGAGCCTTTCATAAGTTGTTTTTTTTCCTTTTCCAATAACAAGTATGCGAAAAGAGGTTCCGGGTTTGGCTTTCTTTTTCATCAGGGCAGCAGCATAAATAAGATTTCGTAACCCTTTCAGTCTGAAGTTATTAGCTGTAAACAAGAAGACAAGACAATCTTTATCATCTGACAAATAGCGACTCCTGATTTCCTTCCGGAATTTTTCATTTTTACTTAAATCAAATTTGTTCAAGTCTATTGAATTAAAAATAACTCGTATATTTTGTTCCGGAAAATCATAAAAAGAAAGAATATCTCGTTTGACCATTTCAGATATAGCCACTACGATGATGTCTCGTCTCCCAAAGAGGGATTTCTCAATTCCTTTTATTAGAAAGTGACGTAAACTGATCTTCAGCAACAGGAGCTTCACAATTCTCAAGATGGGATTGTGAATAGAATTAAGTTCTCTATTTAAATAGGCTGTATGGACACCACCCCTGGGCTGATATATATTGCAATTGATCGAACGGCTAAGAGAAATACAAACATCATATTTTTCTTTTAATAGCACCCTTTGCGTGGCCCTAACAAACTGTATATCTCTAAAGGTACGGAACCAGGAGTATGGGAGGCGATGACAGTGGAAATCTTTTTCACATCCCTCATACCATGTGTATGCCAGGATATGCACATCGTGTTCTTTATCAGCTAAGGCTTTGGCCAATTCTGACGCGTACCGTTCCGCTCCACCTTTACTCGCTGTAAAGTGCTCTATATTAATTGCAATCTTCACAATATATAAATGTTCATCAATTTAATACCTGAATGCCCGATCAAGCAACCATACGTGTATTGTCATTAGTCGGAAGTCTATCAAGCATTTCAAATTTTTTTTATGGTGTCACTATTATTTCTGACTTTCGATAAAGTTCCTGGTAAACTCCATCCTGTTGAGAAAGGTCGGAATGTTTCCCCTGTTGGATAATTGCGCCCTTATCCATGACAATAATACGGTCTGCTTTTTGGACAGTAGATAGCCTGTGAGCAATAATGATTGTAGTTCTTCCCGTCTTAATACTTTCCATTGCTCTTTGGATTTTTGTTTCAGAGTCCGCATCCAGCAATGATGTTGCCTCATCAAGAACAAGAATCTTGGGATTTTTTATTATAGCTCTGGCAAGAGAAATTCTCTGTTTTTGTCCGCCGGAAAGCTTAATTCCTCGTTCTCCGACATTAGAGTCGTAACCCTGAGGCATTTCATTAATGAAGTCATGAGCATAGGCTCTCTTTGCGGCTTCAATAATCTCCTCATCGCTTGCGTCCGGTTTGCCAAACTTGATATTATTTTTCGCGGTATCGTTAAATAAAATTATATCCTGCGACACAATTCCTATATGAGACCTGAGATTCTGCAATGAAAAATCTTTTATATTAATTCCGTCAATCAAAATCTCTCCGTCGTAGCTTTTCCAGAAACCAAGCAGCAAGTCGGCAAGTGTGCTTTTACCCACTCCACTATATCCAACAATCGCGACTGTTTCTCCCTGCAGGAGTTCAAGGTTAATATTGTTTAAAACCATTTCTTTTGATTCCGGATACCTGAATGAGACATTTTTATAAAATACACTCCCACATATAACGTCCTTCTCAATTGTTCCATCCTGTTCATCTTCAAGAATAAAAATTTCTTTTATCCTGTGGAGTGCCGATCTTATTCTCTGAAAATTGTTATTGACCTGGCTCAATCTTTTAAGAGGGTTGTAAATCATGAGTACGGCTGTAACAAATGAAAAAAAAGCGCCCACAGAAAGTTGTTTACTTAAAATGAGATAACTGCCATACCATAGAATAAGCGCGACTCCTGCTCCTGCTATAATTTCCATACAAACCGTAGTAAACTCGCCGATTCTAACTTCCCGCATCACGTTCCGGTAATGCTCCGACACGGAATGCTTATTATGCGTGCTCATTTCTTTTTCCATGGTGAATGCTTTTACAATCTTGATGCCCGAAAGAGTCTCATGAATTATTTCTGTTACATTTGAAATAAGCGTCAGTGTGGTAGCACTTGTTTTCTTCATTCTTTTGCCAAAACGATCAAAAACCAGCACAACAACCGGCACCACCGAGAAAGATATTAGAGCCAGGTCCCACCGCCTGTAAAGAGCCACAAAACTGAGAATAACTACTGTTGTAGATTGAACTATAAAGTTTTTTGCTGTGTGGGCAATGAGGCCTTCTAGGATTTTCATATCATTGAGTACTTTCGATATTATAGAGCCGCTTGATTTCTGTGAAAAAAATGACATGGGAAGTCTCAGTATTTTCTCAAAGATCAGGTGTCTAAACTCTCTCACAACTTTTGCCCCGATAGAGAACATCAGGTAATTATTAGAGAAAGCGAATAAACCACGAAGGACAAAGAGAAAAAAGACCCCTATCGGAAGGACCATTAAAAGAGCATTGTTTCTTTCAACAAACAGACCATCCAATACCGGTTTAACATACCAGGCAATTGCGCCGTTGATTGAGGAGAGAAATAACCCGCTAACACAGGCTAATGCAAGTCTCAGGTAATGACTTTTTGTCAGCTCTTTAATCGTATAAAAGTCGTTTTTCCACTGTTTCGGAGAAACCTCTTTAAAGATGTTCTTCATTATTCCTTTCGATTTCCCATAAGAAGATATATTTCAAAAAAGTATAGGTAAAACTACTTACGGCAACTACAAGTCCTCGATACCCGTCCAGAAAACCGCGTTGCATAAAATAAACTTTCGCAAACGCTGAAATAGGGTTCAGCAGGAGTTTATACCATCTAAATTTCTTTTCTTTTTTTAAATAAGATTGAGCGGAAAGTTTCGCGTACTTTACGGTCCGGTAAAAATGGTCTTCAAGGTTTTTGTAGGAATAGTGATATAAATCTCCTCTTAAATTTTTTATTGGCCCATTGATATTTAAAATATCATGTGGATCATATCCATTCCACTTTGGATTTGCTGATCTTTTTACAATTCTTAACTTCCAATCAGGCTGCCAGGCATGCTTTAAAAACTTTCCCATGTAACAGGTCTTTCTGTTAATAAAATAGCCGTCTGCTTCTGGTTTTCTGACCTTTTCAATAATTGACTTTTCCAATTCCATAGAAACAACTTCATCACAATCCAATGATAAAACCCATTCTTCAGTGCATTTTTCAAGAGCTGAATTTTTTTGAGCAATATGTCCTTTCCAGTCTTCCTCAAAAACCTTTGCACCATAATCCTTTGCGATTTCCCTTGTCTTATCAGTAGAATGCGCGTCTACAAGCACAATTTCAGACGCAATGTCTTTAACACTGCTTAATGTTCTTGCAATGTTATCTTCTTCATTTAAAGAAACAAGCGAAACAGATAAAGGTAATTTTTCCTTCATTCGATATATATCAAACAGTTTAAAGTTTATTGAACGCGCTTAGCGAGAGCATTCCTCATGGTCTTGCCGTAGGGAGCTTCAATATAAGATGAAAAAGGTTTTGGTATTTTTCCTATTAAATCAAAACTAATATTGGAAGTCAAAGTTTTGTATTTTTGAACTCATTTGTTAAAAAATCACCGCGGTGATATACTTTGCTGACATGGCTCAATCCTTTAAAGAAGCGCTAAACGATAAAATTCTTGTCTGCGACGGGGCTATGGGGACTGCTCTTTATAGCAGGGGAATCTATATTAACCGATGCTTTGATGAACTGAACCTGACCAACCCTGATTTAGTCCGGGAAGTTCATCGAGAGTACATTAAAAGCGGTACAGATATTATCGAGACAAACAGCTTTGGCGCGAACCGCTTTAAGCTTAAGCACCATGGACTTGGCGACAAGGTTTATAAAATTAACAAAACAAGCGCTGCTATCGCTAAAGATGAAGCGAGAGGGGGCGTCTTTGTCGCGGGAGCCATAGGGCCACTTGGAGGAGGAGTTGAGCCTTTAGGAAAAATTTCAAAGCTAAAGGCAAAAGAAGCTTTCACTGAACAGGCTGAAGGATTGCTGCATGGCGGAGTGGACCTGTTTATATTAGAAACTTTTTCCGATCTCAACGAACTGCACCAGGCTTATATCGCTGTTCGAGAATTATGCGCGAAAGATACTGTAGAGAAACCTATCATAACTCAGATAACTTTTGAAGATGATGGAAATACTTTTTACGGCGTCTCCCCGGTAAGGGCCGCGAAAGAAATGGAAAGCTGGGGAACGGATGTAGCAGGCGCTAACTGTAGCATAGGACCTCAGCCGATGCTTGAAAGTATCCAGAAAATGGCTGCTTCGTGCTCAATCCCTCTGTCTGTCATGCCAAATGCCGGTCTTCCAAAAATGATAGAAGGGAGACATATATATCTCAGCACACCGGAATATTTTGCAACCTACGCGAAACGCTTCATTCGGAGCGGAGTCCGGATTCTCGGTGGCTGTTGCGGAACCACGGCAGAACACATCAAACTGGTCCGTTCCGCAGTAAAAGCGCTTTCTCCATCCAGAATCGAGATAACTGAAACCACAAAAAGTGATAAAACTCCTGAAACAATTACTCCTGTACTAACGGCGCAAAAAAGCGATCTGGCAAAAAAACTTTCCGACAATAAATTTGTCGTGTCTGTTGAGCTTCTTCCCCCGAAAGGATGTGATCCTTCGAAAGTTTTAGGAGCGGCTAAAAAATTAAAAGAAGCAGGAGTAGACAATTCAAATATCCCGGATGGACCGAGAGCTTCAGCAAGGATGAGTTCTATGTCTCTCGCCGGATTGTTTTTGCGGGAAGTTGGTATTGAACCGATAATCCATTATACATGCAGGGATAGGAACCTGTTAGGAATGCAATCGGACATCCTTGGCGCGGAAGCCGAGGGAATAAAAAACATTCTCGCGGTTACCGGCGATCCTCCCAAGTTGGGGAATTATCCTGACGCTACTGCTGTTTATGATGTGGACGCTATAGGGCTTGTGAAACTGATTAACAATTTAAATCATGGACTTGATGTCGCAAAAAACCCAATTGGAAAACCTGCCGGTATCCATATCGGTGTAGGAGTAAACCCCGGAGCTATCAATATTGAAGAAGAGGAAAGACGATTCAGGCAAAAAGTAGAGGCAGGGGCAGAGTTTGTTCTCACACAGCCTGTTTTTGAAGACAAACTTTTTTCTAATTTTTTAGAAAGAAATAAAGATTTTAATATTCCGATCCTCATTGGAATTCTTCCTTTAACTTCATACAAAAGCGCGGAGTTTATACATAACGAAGTCCCGGGCATGAACATCCCTGAAAATATTCGAGAAAGAATGAAAAAAGCGGACGCTGCCAATACAGCCAGAGAAACAGGAATAGAAATAGCCAGAGACGCGCTTCAAAAAATGAAGGACAAGGCTAACGGCGCTTATATTATGGCGCCTGTTGGTGGGGTTGATACCGCCTTGAAAGTTCTGAAGGGTTTAATACTTTAATATGATAAATTTGAAGCTACGCACAAGATATAATACCCTACAACAAAGGAGGAAAAACAATGAGTAAAATAGCTATTATTTTGCACGCTGAACCGGGCACACATGATTCAATGGGGAGAGCACTTCACTCGCTTCTTTACACAAAAGAGTTAAACGAACATGGTCATAACGTATTATTGATTTTTGACGGGGGCGCAACTAAGTGGATAGACGAATTAAAAAAGCCTGACCATAAATTAGCTTCCTTGTATAATGAGATTGTTGGCAGTGATGTGATTTTAGGAGTATGTGATTATTGCATTGGCGCATTTGGAGGCGACCGGGAAGAAGTTAAAAAGGGTGAAATCCCTGTTTTAGGCGACTATAACGGGCATCCAAGCCTGGCTAAATTAATCGATGAGGGTTTTCAAGTTATTACACTTTAACTGTAATATCCCCGATACCAGTCGACAAATTTCTTGATACCATCCTCAATTGAGGTGGATGGCTTGAATCCAACATCTTTTTTTAAATCATCCACATCCGCGTAAGTGGCAGGGACATCGCCCAACTGAATCGGCAATAGATTTTTTTCAGCCTTTTTGCCAAGACAATTTTCCAGTACTTCTATAAAATAGATCAGCTCAACCGGATTATTATTTCCAATGTTATACAATCTGTATGGAGCATAACTTGATGATGTGTCAGGGTTATCTCCTTTCCAGTTTGGATCAGGCTCCGGAGTTTTATCAATAACTCTAATGACCCCTTCTACAATGTCATCTATATAAGTAAAGTCCCTCTTCATATTTCCATGATTAAACACATCTATCGGTTTTTCTTCCAATATAGCTTTTGTAAAAAGGAATAGCGCCATATCAGGGCGCCCCCATGGACCATATACGGTAAAAAACCTGAGACCGGTGCATGGTAACTTATATAAACTCGCATAGGTATGTGCCATCAGTTCATTTGCCTTTTTAGTAGCTGCGTAAAGCGACATAGGATGGTCGACATTTTGATGAACTGAAAAAGGCATGTCCGTATTGGCTCCGTAAACTGAACTCGAAGACGCATAGACCAGATGCTTTACTTTGCTATGCCTGCACCCTTCAAGAATATTCATAAATCCAACAATATTGCAGTCTATGTAAGGATTAGGATTGGTCAAAGAAAACCTTACCCCTGCCTGCGCTGCCAGGTTCACCACTACATCAAATTTTTCATCTTGAAACAGAGAGGTCATCGAATCTCTCTCTGCAATATCAATCCTGATAAACTTAAAGTTTTTTTCTTTTTCAATTTGTTTAAGCCTGTCCTTTTTAAGGGAGACATCATAGTAATCATTTACATTGTCCAGTCCGACAACTTGTATCCCGTTTGCCAGAAGTCTTTTGCAAAGATGAAAACCTATAAAACCGGCAGAACCTGTAACCAGTATTTTACTCATTTCATTTCCCTCTGATTACTACCTGAATCTTGCACATAAATTAAATAAATCCCCCTGCCCTCTTTAACAAGGAGGAGTATGGCTTAACAAAGTTTTGGTGGCCGTTTAGAGCGGTAGCTCTATTTGACTATCGGCCCTGCCGCTATCTTTAGAATTCTGATGTCCTAGCATATTTTCCACAAACCACTGAACAGTCTCATTCAACCCTTTGGAAACATCACAGGTAGGAACATACCCCAATAATTTTTTTGCCTTAGATATATCTGCTTCGGAATACCGAACATCACCCGTTCTGAAATTAGCATATCGCGGTTGAATTTTAGCTGCTTCCGGTTGAAATCTAATTATGCTGTCACGGATTATTTCATATAACTCGTTTAACGTGGTACTAACTCCACAGGCAATATTGTAAACTTGGTTGCAAGATTCAGGATTCTCTTCAAAGGCAGCAAGAAGGTTAGCTTCTATAACATTATCGATATAACAAAAATCCCTGCTGCTCTTACCATCACCAAAGATGGTTGGAACAGTACCGTTTGACAATTCTCCTATCCAACGCGGGATTACCGCAGCATAGGCTCCTTCAGGGTCCTGTCTCGAGCCAAAAACATTAAAGTACCTGAGCCCAATACATTCCATATCATAAGTTGCCGCAAAGACAGTCGCGTAAAGTTCGTTAATATGCTTCGTCGTTGCATAGGGAGATAATGATTTACCGATAGCATCCTCTGCTTTGGGTAAGTCAGGATTATCTCCATAAATTGCGGATGATCCCGCGTAAACAAAGCGCTTTATAGCGGTATCCCGTGCGGCGACCAGCATGTTAATAAATCCATTTACATTAGATTCATTAGTTGTGATCGGGTTTTTGATAGAAAGTGGCACACTCCCAAGTGCCGCATGGTGTAAAACAAAATCAATACCAGAGCATCCTTTTCGACAATCTTCTATATTTCTAATATCACCTTTAATGAAAGTAAAACGTTGCCATGCCTTTTCACCAACCTGGGCCTTTACATCATCCAGATTTTTTTGATATCCCGCGGAGAAATTATCAAGGCCAATGACAGTTTGTCCGAGTTTCAACAGTTCTTCCAGCAGGTTGGAACCGATAAATCCGGCCACACCTGTGATGAGCCAGTTTTTTGGGCATTTCGACATCTCTTTTTTTATTTTATTTATTCCCATAGAAAACGTTTAAAGATAGCCTATAGGTAATCAATTATCAACCCTATTAGAAAAAAACGAATTGGACTCCGTTTTTCAAACTGCGTCCGCTAATTGACTCTATTAACTGTCTATGTTAATTTTATGTATAGGAATTTCAATGTTGAGATTCCCGCTAAATAGATGCGGGGTGACAGGCAGGCGGAAGTGTCATTTCGGGCCCTTCGCTTGTCATTCTGAGTCCTTCACTTGTCATTCTGAGGGAGCGTAAGCGACCGAAGAATCTCGTTCAGGATAAACTCCGTAAAAAATCTAATTTGACCTTTATGAACGACTTAAACCTTAAGCATAAAAAACTTTTTAGTATTTTAGGGGAAATGAAAAATGTTTTAGTGGCTTTTTCTGCTGGAGTAGACTCCACTTTCCTGCTCTGCTGCGCCAAAGAAGTTTTATCTGATAATGTCCTGGCGGTAACAGCAAGATCAGCTTCCTTTCCAGAAAGAGAACTAAACGAATCCATTCGGCTTGCAAAAACATTAAAGGCTGATCATCTCTTAATTGATTCAGAAGAGTTAGAAGACGCAAACTACCGGAAAAATCCACCTGACCGCTGTTATTTTTGCAAGAGCGACTTGTTTTCCAAATTAAATAAAATCGCGGATGAGAAAAACATACCTTATGTGCTTGACGGAACTAATTTGGACGATACGGGGGATTACAGACCCGGCTCTCAAGCAGCTGAAAACCTCAAGGTCAGAAGCCCTTTAAAAGAGGCAGAACTGACGAAGGAAAACATACGCCATTTATCAAAAGAAAAAAACCTTCCCACTTGGAATAAACCTTCCTTTGCCTGTCTTGCCTCACGCTTCCCGTACGGTACTGCCATTACCGAAGGAAAACTCTCCATCGTAGAGGAGGCGGAAAATATTTTGCATGATTTAGGGTTTTCTCAATTCCGGTTGAGACATCATGATGATTTGGCCCGTATTGAGGTATCGAAAGACCAGCTTCACCGATTTTTAAATAATGGAGTTTCAGAAAAGGTAATCGCGGAATTGAAAAGAATTGGTTATAAATATGTTACTGTTGATCTTGAAGGATACCGCACCGGAAGTATGAACGACACTCTAAAAAAAACTCCATAGCGTAGATTTTCACTTAAAGAAGTCCCGCCTTTGTCAGGAAGTTAAATTTTATGTCTTCCTTTCTTCGGCCTTATTGTTTTTCTTTCAACGTCTCCAAAAAAATCTTCATTTATATAATGGCAGGTTCTGCATTCTTTGGTTTCCCTGAATTTTTTGCTTTTATAATTACTGGTTTTTTCTGCTACATGCGGCGCCGGGATTAATTCATTATGGACATGACAACTCTGACAGTATTCAAAAATTACCCTGTTGTTTTCTACTTTTGAAAATTCGCCGTCAAAGGCTCTTTTTAAGGGAGGTGTACTACAGGAAGCGATGATAACAACTAAAACAGCACAACTGGCAGATATCTTTAATAATCTCATTTATCAAATTCTGCCTTGCTTTATTTTCTCATAAGCGCCAAAAACCTTATTTGAATAGCGGGTTGGCAAATAGCCTCTGTTTAGCATTTTGCTGAGTCTTCTCGGGCCCTGATTATAAGCCTCAAGAGCTAATTGCATATTGCCAAATTTATTTTCCATTTTATTCAAATAATACGCGCCCATTTTAACATTTAATAACGGGTCATAGAGTGATTTTTTCCCTTTCCATTTGACCGCGGTTTCAGAAGCAATCTCCCTCGCGGTAAAAGGCATTAACTGCATTAAACCTCTTGCCCCGACATTCGAAACAGCCCAATTGTTAGCAGAACTTTCTGTCATTATCACTGCCACCAAAAGCATCGGATCATATCCGAGTTTTTTACCTTCCTGATGAATGACCCCTGCCGTTTGCATCAATTGAACAGGATTTAACCCCGTGCGATATTTTGAAAGAATATTGAGTACTTCATCTTTTGCTTCACTTTCTTTTCGCAGGCTCTTTTTTACCTCATATTCTTTCAGCAGCCTGGTTTGCTCAATGCTTTTTACTTTTCTGACGAAATATTTCTCTTTTTCATGCGCAAAAATTCTGTCATTCACCTGGTAAGAAACAAAGGCAAGCGAAAGATTGGCAAAATAGAGACAAATACAGGCGACAGATAAAGTGAAAGTTGAATTTTTATAATTATCAAAAATATTCATATAGCTCTCTTATATAGTATGTGATGATTGTTTGCTTTGAGGATGGAATTACTTCTTCTGGTTCGCTAATAATGACCTAAAAAAATTTACAAGTCAAGCCTAAAAAACAGATATTAACCACAATATCTTGTGGTTAATATTATTACATACATAACATATTGAGTTTTAAAGACTTTTGTTGTTGTACCAATTTATCCAGTTTCCAGTCCAAAGGCAGCCGAACAGCACCCCCATCTCTCCGTTCATAAAGCAGGTACTCATTTTCAATTCCAAAGTTAAAAAGGTCCCGGGTTATTTCAACGTCCTTAATACAATAATCAATAATCAGGTCCATTTTCCCTTCCTTAAACCATTGCAGTGACTGAAGACCATCAGCGCTTTTTTCAACTTTTAAAGTTTGGTTCGCCAGATGATTTAAACTTAATCGAAAACCAAGTCTTTTCTTGATATCGTCTAAAATGTCAAAAGTCTTTAATTTTTTCAAATCCTCTGTGGTATAGGGTTGCAAAACGCCATAATCAAAATTCAGCAGATTAAACCCGACGACTAAATCAGCAGATTTCAACTTCTCAACCAACGGTTCCATTTCTCCTTCAAGGTAAGAAATGAATTTCTGTTCAAGAGAATCATATAGTACTGCAACAGCCACTTTCATTAAATGCAGGTTTTTCCAGCCCCCCACTTCTGCCGCGCTTCTCTGAGTTTCTATATCAAAAAATAAAATTCGATAATCACACTTGGATTTCTCTTCAGCCGGTCCTTTTTCCATAAATTTTCCCTTTACTAATGATTTTGTTTTTTCTTTTACTGTTTTAAGTTTGCTTTTTCCTAAAAGAAGTTTAAGGAAGTCGAGAGCTCCCTGTTTATCTAAAGGTTTGTTGCCTGAACCGCATTTTGGAGAATGTATACAAGAAGGACAGCCTTCCTCACACTTGCATTCAATAATCAGCTTCAGAGCGGCTTGCAGGAGTTCATTTATAACATCAAACCCCCTTTCAGACAACCCCACGCCGCCCGGATGTCCGTCATAAATAAAAATCGCGCTTTTCTTTACCTGGGGATGGTCAGTATATGAAATACCGCCAATATCATCTCTATCACAAAGCACGAATAATGGAAACATGGAAATTGCCGCGTGTTCCACCGCGTGGATAGCGCCCATGTAGTGGTTCCCTTTGCTCTCAATTTGCGATTTAATCGTGTCATCAATCTCAATCCAAAATCCCACTGTTTCAAATATCTGTTCCGGTAGGTCCAACTCATGATGAGACAACAGTTCATGTCCTGAAATATTCCTTTTTTCATATCCCGTTACCTTGCTTGTAACTTTTAATCTTCCTTTTTTAAGAACAAAGTTCATCACCGGCTTTGATCCGAGCAAAGAGAGAATTTCCGTATCTTTTTCCTCCTTGGCCCTCGTAAAGTATGATTCATTTCTTTTCATAGCGTAAATATTTTTTTTATCCAGATCAATACGGCTAATGACATACTGACTTCCCTTGTGGAGATAAATCGCCCCTCTATGGCATTCAGTAAAAACGCGTCCTCCCGATACTTTTCCTATGACCCGGTTCGTACTGTCTTCAAATATACTAAAGCCCTCTCCGGCGGACCGGATATCCACCAGACGATGCGGTCTTTTTCTTGATGAATACCAGGTCTTATTTTCCGCGTCTGGTTGTAATTTTCCGCCTAATGACAATTGATTAATGACATCAATATATTCTTTAATATCAAATACTTGATCATCGCTATTTAAAGGAGATTCTGAAGCGGCACACACCAAATGCTGCTTGACTATTTCCGGGTTATCGGGGTCGAGTACAGCCCTTTCGAATCCTCTTTGAAAGAAGTCTTTCGGATGACGCATAAAGTACTGGTCCAGTGCGTCCTGCTGCGCGATGAGTATGATTAGGTATTCCCTGGTTCCCCGCCCTATCCTGCCTCCACGCTGCCAGGTATTAATCACGGTGCCCGGGTAACCGACCAGCAAACAGGCGTCCAGTCCGCCGACGTCGATTCCCATTTCCAGGGCGCTGGTCGCGACAACACCTTGTAGCTTATCGGAAAAAAGTTTTGCTTCTATCTCCCTCCGCTCTTCCGGCAAAAATCCCGCGCGGTATGAACTGACTTTGTCTCTTAATGATGCGTCTGCCTGGCTGAGCCAGGTGTAAATCAGCTCTGTCGCTCTTCTTGACTTGGTAAAAGCAATGATCTTAAAACCGTCCCCGCATAAAAGTCTGAACAGTTTCGCTGTTTCAGTATAGGCGCTTAAAACCGGGTTTAAAAAAAGGAAGTGTCCACCGGCGTTTGGAGCACCGTTTTCTGTTATCGAATGAAAAGATACCCCCGTTAAGGTTTCAGCAAATTGTGAAGGATTGTCAATGGTTGCCGAGCAGGTGATAAAGCGCGGGTTGGAACCATAGAGCAGGCAAATACGACGAAGACGTCGTAGTATCTGGGCAATATGTGACCCGAAGACTCCCCTGTATGTATGCAGTTCATCAATAATTATATATTTCAGGTTTTTAAAAAAATCGGCCCAGTTATGATGATATGCTAAAAAACCGAGATGAAGCATATCAGGGTTGGTAATAATAATATGAGGATGGTTGTTTGCTATTTTTTTACGGACATGGGAAGGAGTATCTCCGTCGTATATCTCCGCATTTATATCTTTACCTGATAATTTAGAAGAGAAGTCTTTCAGGGTTTTCAACTGGTCCCGGCCCAAGGCTTTCAGAGGGAATAAATAAAATGCCCTGGTCTCATCATTTGATAAAACCGATTCAAATACAGGAATATTATAAGCAAGAGTTTTTCCTGAAGAAGTTGGAGTGGAAAGTATGACATTCTTTCCGTCACGAACAGCTTTGATTGATTCATATTGGTGTGAGTATAACCGGTTGATGCCTGATTCTTTCAAAGCATCATTTACTTCCCTGGCTAGAAAACTATCATTCCCGCAATGAACCACCTTTCTTTGAGGAATGATTTGATGGTGAGCAATGAGATTCCCAAAATCATTAGAATCTTTTAAATTGTTTATGAAAGATGAAATATTCATTTTGAATTTTTTACCACGAAGCACACGAAGATCACGAAGAGAAAGTGATTATTATAAAACAAATCTTTTAATGCCTTTGTTTAAGGTCTTTACATTAAAGTTTATTAATAATCCCACCTTTACATTTGAGAGTTTCATATATGTTAAGATCTGAGCTTCATGAATAGGATGAATTTTATCGACACATTTTAATTCCACAATAAGTTGGTTTTTGATTAACAAATCGATACGGTATCCGCAAGAAATCCGCACATTTTTATATTTAACAGGCAATTCCGCTTCAACTAAAAATTTTATTCCTGCATGGCTTAATTCATAAGCCAGACACTGTTTGTAAGTATTTTCTAACAAGCCGGGTCCTAATTTTCTATGAACTTCTATTGCTAACCCAATGACTTTATTAGAAAGGTCGTCAAATTTAATATTTATTTAATTAGAAGTCTCTTCGTGATCTTCGTGCTCTTCGTGGTTTAATAAGATACTTGTTATAAAGATAAACTAATACAACGCCCAGGACCCTTCCCTGTAGTATTGATCGAGAACAGGATTAAGTTCAGTATTGATCTCCAGATCTTCTTCCATATCAAAAATCCCTTTGCCAAAGTGTGTCATGGAAATCATGGCGTCCTGGTTTAAAAATCGTGTAGGGATTTTATTAAAATCTAATTTCTGAACTTTTCCCATAAGTTCTTTCTTGTCTATCAACTCATCACGCACTCCCAGGTTCCATCCCCATTGACCCATCGTTGGAATCTGGTTATGGTAAGGCAATACGGTAATGCCGACGTCTTCCATTGTTTTCATAATCGTTAGAAACGCTTTTTTTGTATAAATAGGACTGGAGCTCTGGGTAACCATCACGCCAAACTTGCTTAAATGGTTCTTGCAGAGAGTGTAAAAGCCGCGAGAGTAAAGCCGGGCTATTTGAATGGAGTTCGGGTCAGGCAGATCAATAATTATAACGTCATATAAATCTTCACTCTTTTGCAGAAATTTATAAGCGTCCTGGTTGACAATATGAACTTTTGAATTGCTCATAGACTCTCCGTTCATTTTTAGGAAGGCAGGATGAGTTTTGGCAAGGCCAGTCATTTCAGGATCGATATCCACAACCGTTATCTTCGTGACTTCTTTATGTTTTAATACCTCTCTTACCGCCAGACCATCTCCCCCGCCTAAAATAAGCATGGACTTCGGTGATGGAGAAAGCAGCATGGCCGGGTGGACCAGTGGTTCATGATATCTCTCTTCATCATAACTGCTGAATTGGACATGCCCGTTGAGATACAACCAGTGAAAATCTTTCCACTGTGTTACCACAATCTTCTGGTATTTTGTTTGTTTTGAAAAAATAATCTTGTCCCGGTACCTGCTTTGTTCCCCATGAAGCATAATCGGTTCGACGAGGAAAAGAAAAACAATCATGAACACTGAAATCGCGGTAAAAGAATATTTCAGGAGACTCTTATGTTTAATCAGGTGATGAAATTTCCACAAAAGAATACCGGCTATGGAAAAGTTGATCATCCCTAATGCTACCGGCGTGTAGGTCAGGCCAAGCTTTGGCAGGGCGAAAAACGCGAATACCAATCCGCCCGCTAACGCTCCGTAATAATCATTTTCCATTACCGACGATATATTTGCTCTCAGGCTTTCATAAGAATCATTGATTCTCGTTACTAAAGGGATTTCCATACCGATGAGCAGGCCGATCATTAAAGCAATGGTGTAGATGATCAAGCTAGTGTGAGTTGTATATGGGATGACAGAGTAACCGATCGCGGCGCATGTCGCGCAGAAAATAGACAGCAGGAATTCGATACAGATAAAACTATCCAGCAGATCGTTATGGAGGTATTTACTGATACGGCTGCCTACGCCCATCGCGAATAGCATGAACGACATGACAAGGGTCCACTGGAGGATAGGATTCCCAATAAGATAGCTTGCCAGAGTCGCTAACACAAATTCAGCCACAATACCGGCAAAGCCGGTTGCGAAGAGACTTAATTTGAGATAACGACTTGCATTTGATTCCGATTGTGAATTGGGGATTGGGGATTTTGATGGCTGATATGTCATCGTTGCAGTATATCAGCTTTGGCCTCAGATAAACGCAGATTTATTATGATTTTTTTAGTCGCAGTTTGGTTTTTCCTTTTACTGCGACTTATGCAAAGCACAGCGCCTTATGCAGGGCTTGTACGCAAAAACCTTTTGATGATAGATGAAGAGGATTCAAGGGGGCAAGGAGTCCAGGAACCAAGCGATACTACCTTCACAATCTTGAACCCTCGAATCCTGGTTCCCTTTATTTTTTTAGTCTTTTAGTCTTTACCTGACACCCGGCCCCTGACCCCTGACTGCTGCCTCAACAACTCCTTGACTAATAATTTACTTCGAGTGATAATATCCCCACGGTTTTATTCCACTCTTAAGAACTTGTCCTGAGCTCGTCAAAGGAGGGGTCTTGCCCTGAGCGAACTCGAAGGGTTGCGCCTTTGGCGACGGGGGGTGTGATTAGGATTGTGATTTTATTATTTGTTTCTTGTCATTCTGAGCCCTATGGTGAGCTTGTCGAAGGATTTTTTGGAATTTGCGGGTTTGTTGGGGGGGTATGTACTGCTGATCGCTGCACTTCTCATATGGTCATACAGAGATTTGATCTGTTTTAATATATAAGCAAAACATGGAAAACTCAACCATTTTTTTCCATGTTTTGCATTTTAAAATACCAATCGATGGAAAATATTACATGCTATAAAGGGGTAATAGGTAGAAACTGTTTCCATCTATCAACAATGTTATAAGGATCTTAAATGTCAAAATTTTCTGAACTCGATAAAGACATAGAAGTACTTTACAAAGAATTGGCCGGTATGACTATTGTTGCCAGTAGAGACCACGGCCCGCTACATGAAATACAAACAAGAGCCTCAGCAATAACGGCAAAAGCAGCCATAGAGAGTTCTAAAATCCAAAGAAAATTGAATTGCTTAACTATATGGCTTGTTGTTCTCACGTCTCTACTTATTGCCCTTACCGTTTTTCAGTTCTATGTCTCTATTTATGTCCCTGCTTATCTCTCTCCAAAGACCAATCCAAAAACTAATACAATTATACAAAAGGAGACACAAAACAAAGAGAACGCAACCATGAAAAAGAAAAAACCAATTGATGAAAAAGCTCATAAATAAAAATCCTTATAACATATTGCTACACCTGATCACGAGCAGTGAGTCGCCATTTCATAAGGCCCACTGCTATCGTAGTTTTACGTATTATATAGTTTATTTTACTTTTGCTTGTGGCAGGTGAGCATGGCGTTAGCGCCTTCAGAAAATTTGCTCAGATTAACGCTTGTAATTATAAAAACTAAGATGAAACTATTTAGTGGCTGACCATATCAGCTCATTACAATAACTCAAAAAGGAGTCAACTTATTATGAAAAAAGAGGAAATTGAATATCTAAATGAACTAAACAAACAAGGCTTAACCATTCTCACTTTCCAGCCTTATGGGCATCGGTTTGTCGTCCATAAAAATACACAAAATAAAATTTCCCATGATATCGTAGGTAAAGGGAAAAAACTCTCAGAATTCCTAGATCACTTGAAAGAAGAACCTGGGAGAGTTCATCTATACGCCGAGAACTTTTACGCTAATAAGCTTGTTTTTCTTCCAGATCAATTTCAGGATTTAGCTAATATAGAACGTGACGAAATGGAACAATATTCGGAAAAGGCTGAGTTCCCAGAAAACTCTAATTTATAGTGATAACTATAAAATTCATCCAACCTCCTTCTTCGGCGGGTGATTTAAACATTGAGACTGTCGAAAAACCCTGCATGGTTTAAAAATGCCTAAAAAAAAGTATGCGTAAATCTTGCCTTGACCCGAGATCATCGATTATACGCCAAATATGAAGGTCGTTTTTTTATGCAATTTTGCAAATTGGGTTTTTCGACAGTCTCGTTCGGTGGACTGATTTAAAAAATATGAAATTTTTAATTGCAGAAGACAATCAATTTCTTCAAGAATTAAATATAAGCTTAATGACTATTCGAGGTTATGATTTTGATATTGTCTCGAATGGTAAGGAAGCTGTTAAACATGCCCAAAAAAATGAAGGGAAATACGATCTTTGTCTAATGGATATTGATATGCCTCTAATGAATGGGTATGAAGCAACAAAAATTATACGAAAAAAAGTAAAATATTTTCCAATAATGGCTCTAACCGCTAATGTAAACATAGAGGACAAATATTTAGAAGCCGGAATGGACGATTTCCTGGAAAAACCCTATCGCTTAGATAAACTTTGCGCTAAAATCAATGAATTAACTGTTAAAGCAGTAAAGCTACATAATAAGCAAAATCAAATTAGTTTAATAAAGGAGATGCCGATGAATCAAGATGAATTGAGAGAATTAAGGGAACTTAAGAAAAAAGGATTAACAAAATTGAAATTAGTGGGGACAGGTCATACTTTTGTGGTTCATAGAAATATTCAAAATAAGATTTCGCATGATCTAATTAGTGATGGCAAGGAGCTATCAGAATTTATCGATCAATCAAAAAAAGATCCAGGCCGATGCCATCTCTATAAAAAGAATTTACATGTTACGAAAGATTTATTTATTCCTGATGAGTTAGAAGAAGCTATTCAAAAAGAAGATCAAATTGCTATAAGATTTGACAAAGTCACTGACAAGAAGTTACCGGAATAACATGTGGATTGGGGGTCAAATTTTGATTAGTGATTATAGAAAAGGTACGTGGCAATCTGGACTGATATCAGCGAAATTATTAATGCAGTCAACAGCAGAATTGATCCCTTTAAATCCCTTTTTTCGAAGCAAGCAAATTTTCCAAAACCCCTCAATGGCAACACCTTCGTTGCAATATAATTATTGCAAAAAGTTTCCCTCAAATATGAGATTAATCTTCTCTTCTCTTTAACCCTTTTAATTATAATAAGTTGCGCTTTGCTCACATCCGGATTATCTATGGCATATAGTTTGCCTTTTATTACATTAAAAACCATGTTTTTAAAAGTATTTGTAATCAGTCGGAGAACTCAAAATCATCTATCGATCAACGGAGGGTGAGATAATTTACTAATTGAAGTTCCTAGTAGCAGAGCTACGAGGAATCTTTAGTGCAAAGTATGATTTTATTTTAAGTTCACTCGCATACCCCACAGCAGAGTTGTGAGCGCGCTCGCAAAACACTATTAAAAGAAAGGAAGTGGCAAAATGACTAAAACTTTTAAATTATTTTTAGTGTTATCATTAACGGAGTCATTCTTAGCTTTTTTCATCGGGAGTGTAGCAATGGCCGCTACTCAATTGGACTATGCCGGATTTCATAACGGGGAGGCTGTTAAAACCGGCAATCAATTGTTGGACCGTGAAGGACTGGGTCAACGCGATGTCTGGATAATACATACGATGACAGCTATTAAACATGCTAAAGCCGCGCTCGTGCACGCTGAAAAAGAGTATTATAACTCCGGGAAAGGTCGTCTGGAAAAGTATATTAGCGAGCTTACTGATGGAATCGGTTATCTTCAATCAGCAATAGATTATGCTATGAAGGGACGTGATATTTTAACTACGGCGCAAACGATGGCGAATGCCAAAAAAGGAATGAAGTTCATTAAAAAATGCCAAAAAGATATAGTAGCTATGGGTGCAAAGAAACTGTAAAAGGGGTCACCCATTAGCCCCTTAAGTTTATCTTTAATCTATAGACATACTGCTTTTTGTTTTTCATCACTTACCCCAGGCGTTATCTTCTCATTATCCCTAATCACTTCCTCTTGACATATATGCATATTTTGTTCATACTGATGCATATGAGAACTACATTGAACATTGATGATACCATTCTGAGAAAAGCTTCAAAACTCACAGGAATTACTGAAAAGACTTCTTTAGTTCGTTTAGGCTTAGAAGCGTTGATTGCTCGAGAAAGCAGCAGGAGACTTGCAGAGCTTGGTGGAACTGAGAAGTTGCTTCGGCGTATTCCGAGAAGAAGGTATACGAGCAACTAATCATGGTTCTTGTAGACACTTCGATTTGGATTTCTCATTTTAGAAAAGATAACTCTAACCTCAAGGAGTTATTGGGGGATGACTCTGTTGTTTGTCATCCTTTCATCATTGGTGAATTGGCATGCGGTGGTCTTAAAAACAGAAAGGAGATAATTTCTTTACTCAAAGCTCTACCCGAAGTCCAAACTGCGGAGAACGATGAAATTCTACATTTTATTGAAAGCAAACGATTATTTGGTACAGGCCTGGGTTTTGTAGATATTCATTTGCTTGCATCTGCATTATTGACGAAAGCACTGTTATGGACAGCGGATAAAACATTGCAAACAGCTGCAGCTAAATTAAGAATTCTCTATAAATTATAGTTTTTAATGCTCCTCGTTTAAAAAAAGATATCAGAAGATAACCGTGGCATGAAGATTAACTAAAAACAGCAATCTTTTTTTCTATAATTTAACTTTATGCAAAAGGTTATCTGCTTTTTGTTTTTTGCAACTTATCTCGAACGTCATACCTAATTATAAAAATTTTAATAATGAAAGATCAGGGATGGATAACAACTGCTGCAGGAGTGAAAATTCCAGGGCTTATTTATGGCACGGCCTGGAAAAAGGAGCGTACAGCAGACCTGGTTGTTAAAGCTATCCAAACAGGATTCAAAGGAATTGATACTGCCTGCCAGCCGAGGCACTATAACGAGCCTCTGGTTGGAGAGGCACTTTACAGGCTGAAAGACGATGGAGTTGAACGCGAAACCTTGTTCCTGCAAACCAAATTTACCTCACTTGATGGTCAGGATCCGGAACAAGTGCCATACGATAAGAATTCCCCTATAGAGTCGCAGGTCATCCAATCTCTTGAGACATCAAAGAAAAACCTCCAGACTGAATATGTAGATTCTTTAGTTCTTCATTCACCAATGGCACCCCACTCACTTTTGATGAAGGTATGGAATGCAATGGAAACAATTCAAAAGGCGGGTGGAGCTCGTCAGTTGGGAATCAGCAACTGTTACTATACTGAAACGATGAAGCAACTCTATGCCGATGCCAATGTAAAGCCAGCGGTTGTACAAAATCGGTTTTACCAGGAAACGGGATATGACGCAGACTTGCGTGACTGGTGCTCTAAGCATGGAGTTATCTACCAGAGTTTTTGGACCCTCACCGCAAATCCTCATATTCTAGGTAGCAATACCGTTCAAACCATTGCAAAGAAGTATAACAAAACCGAAGCGCAAATCTTCTTCCGATATCTCAGCCAATCTGGTATTGTTCCTCTTACCGGAACATGTTCTGAACAGCACATGAGAGAAGACCTCAGCATCTTTGATTTTGAGCTTTCTTCTGACGAGTTAAAGAATGTGAGTCGCCTATTATAGATTCAGATTGGCTTGTTTGACTCGGAAATGCTGCTTTTGATATACTTCTTGAATTTTGGAATTACAATGTCACAAATTACTCGAGTTTGGTTGGATGAATCTGAAGATGAGTGTACTGAGTGCGCTGCCTGTGAAGCTGCATGCGGCGCTGTTTTTGAAGTACCGGAAAAGATGGTTGTTAAAGAAAATGCTGACCTGTCCCTTAAAGAAGAAATTGAAGATGCCGCAAGAGGGTGTCCTGCCAGTACGATTGCCATTGAATATGATAATAGCGGAAAACGTGACAACCCGTTTATAGATAGATACCGATAGAAAATGGATAACGGGTGACCTCTTTTTTTCAAACTAATGAAGTATAAATATACAGTGGAGAAGATTCGTGAAAAGAGATCGAGTCGGTTTGGAATATTAACAACACTTTGCCTGCTTACTCTTATTGCAATTGGCGGTTCTGTTTATACATTTAGAGAACAATTAATAGAATTAGTTCGCCAACCGGATCTCCTGGAGTATCCTGAGGCCAAACGTTGCTCGGAATGCCATCAATCGATATATGAATCATGGAAAGAGAGCCGTCATTCTATTGCCTGGAAAAGTAAAACTTATATTGAAGCAACAAAAAACAGAAGCAAAGAAAAGTGTTTACCCTGTCATATCCCCGAGGAAGTAAAAGCAGGAATAAAACCGGTACCAAGAATTAAGAACAGGGAAGATGGGGTTTATTGTGTCCCCTGTCATGTGATAGAAAATAAAATGAATGGTCCTTATGACCTGTTTTCTCCACCTCATCCTACCGTACAAAATCCGGAATATCGCAAATCAAAAATTTGCGGATCATGCCATGAAAAAACATATGACCAATGGGTATCCAGCGGCTCGGAGAAAACATGCCAGGATTGCCATATGCCGCGTTCAAAAAAACGTCTGGTCCAAAAATTTCCTCTTGAATACTTGCATTCCAAAAAGCTCGTAGGAGATCATCGCTTTATTCGTGGAGAAATAACCGACCAGGACCTACTTGTTAGCAGTGAAATGAAAAGTAACCGGTTACATATTACCTTGTTAAACCGTCTTATACCTCACCTGCTGCCGACAGCAACCAGTGGAGACCCTCGTTTGTTTTTGTATATCAGATTTTTCGACAGGGACGGGAACGAGATCGAAAAAACTAAAGAAATTTTCGCCCCTCAGCAGAAAACAGCGTTGCCGTTTGGTGAAAAAATGATGTTACAATATAAACCAGCCAGGGAGACAAGCCGGATAGAGATTTTACTGCAATTTAAAGCTTCGTGGTCGAAAGAAAAGAAAGTCATTCGAAAGATAGAGCTTGCTCTATAATATGAAGAAAAGCAGCTTTTTTTATTGTTGATCTATTCTGCCGTTTCTTATACTATTTTTTTAGTTGATAGTATTTTATATTAATTTATTTTTTTAAGGAGGCGATTTATGAAAGGTACTCTGAAGGTTTTATTTCTTCTGTTTTTTCTGTTGAATTTAATAATACCACTGCAGGCATACGCAAAAGATGTAGTGCTCAGAAAACCGCCTGAATCATTAGACAAGTTTTATCCGCCATTAAGTAAAAAACCGGAATTTATTATTCAGATGCACAAGATGTCCACTCACTTCGGTGGTGTGTTTGTCGATATGGCTGAGAAAGACTGGGAAAATGCTATAAAGCATAGTGACCAGTTGGTGGAAGAGTATAAAAAAGCGTCAGAAATGGTGCCTGAATGGAAAGATTACTTTGCCCTGGACGCGTCAATAAACTTTGCTAAAGCGGTAAAAACCCGCACGCCACAGGAAATTTATAAGGCTGCTAAAGGACTGGGTAAAACCTGCGGCAGATGCCATACGGACAACTTGATCTCTGTTTGGACCCGCTATCACTGGCCTTCAGTAAAGTCTATTAAAATTGTTGACCCTATCAGCGAGAAAGAAGTGGAGTATGATAAATATATGAAGGCTATTTCCGGGGCTTTTAAAGGTGTAACGGTGAATTTTGGCGAAGGTCAATACGATAGAGCGGGTAAGGCCCTGAACGCTTTTCAGAAAAAATATATAGAATTAAGATCTACCTGCTCTAAATGTCATACGAATGACAATGTTAAACAGTTTTTTGTGGGTGATAACATTATGGCAGCAATGACTGTTATGAAGAAGGAACTGGCATCACCTAAACCTAACATAGGAAATTTTTGGAAAAATGTAGGAGTAGTAGGAAAACAAGGTTGCAAGATGTGCCATCTCACCCACCGTGCTTATTCAAAAATTCAAGAAATATGGGCGACAGAAAAAGTAACACCTAATAAAATCAATTGATGATGAGTACAGCGATCAGCATTAAGGAATAATGAATCAGGGGTCGGGAGTCAGGGACTAGATAACAATTTTCAATTAACAGTTAACAATTAGCAACGCAAAAAAATAATCAGCAGCTACACACCCCGTCCGCTTCGCGGCCCCCTTCTCAAGAGGGGACTTTTTGTAGAGGATTGGGGTCAAATCTTGATTAGTGATTACAGAAAAAGTCCGCGGAAAGATGGCCTGATATAGCCGAAATTAAGGAGGTAGTAATCTGATTCCTGCTATATTACAAACTCCAAACTATAAAAAAAGAAGCGCCTATATATGAAAATGCTTCGATAAAAGCAACACCAAGATTTGGTTTTTCCTGATTAATCAACTCGTCGGTAATCTTTTCACCTGGCAAAAGAATCTTATCTGTCAAAACACGGATAATCGGCAGGAAGATAAATCCCAGGATGACGAAGCTGATAAAAGTAATGAAATTTTCATTCCAGGAAATAAAATCACCACTAACTCCATGTCGAATAATGTTGCCCACGGCTATGAGCGCTCCCGCGAAACTCACTCCAACAGCAACGTTGTCCTTTTCAATATGTTCATGAATGTCATAAGGAGTAATAAAGTTATAAAGCAAACCGGTTAACATGAGGGCGACCTGGCCCAAACCCCAGAACGCAATGGCTGTAACTACACTGCCATCTTCCCCGGAGAGAGATCCGAAGATAATCATACCAGTAGCGAGGTATACCGCGCACTCTACTACCCCTGTTCCAACATTTTGATCTTCGATAAGTTCTTTAACATTGTTGAACTTATACAGGATAAACCTGTCATTGATCACTGCGGATATATTCATCAAAATAATTGCCAGTGGACCGTAAATAAAGATATCGATAAGATCTTCCGTCAAACCGGCTGAAGGACCGGAAATGACCCCACCTATTGCCATGGTAAGTCCGAGGTAATAGCCAACCATTGCTGCGGCAAGAGCGGAATTGTCCTTTTTGACCAATTCTTCATTTAATTTATATGAGCGGTTAATTTTGTCGTTTAGAACCTTGCCAATCAAAAAGAGAACGAACGCGCATATGAGATAAATTACCGCTGATAAAAGATTATCTATATTCATTTATTTAATATTCTATATTTAGTGAAATCAGTCCTACTAATTTGTAAAATCGTATTTTTTTACAAAGTTTTGTGAATAACTTTTTTTTGATAATTGTTTTATAACCACGAAAGACACGAAGATCACGAAGAAAAATTATTTAATACCAATTTATTAATTTTTTATTCTTTTACTTTCCAAAACCTCCGAAACCTCTTCCTCCGCCAAAACTACTACGGCTTCCTCCAAAGCGGCGACCAACCCGTTCGGAAAACCGGGACTTTGCCATTTTTTGTTTCGACATTTTCCGATCAAAGAAGTTCGGATTGGTTCGCTTTGTAAATTTTCCTCCTGTTCCGTACTCTTTATTCCGTCCGAAATATGGACTGCGATTGGTTTGAGCTGTCCGATATGCATTATAATCCGTTCGATAAAAAGTACGATTGCCCCAGCCGAACATATGGGTGAAAAAAGCATATTGTCCATAAAACGCCCAGAAGGAATTGCCGCCGCTGTCCCGGCGCCATTCGCCATACTGCGGGTTCCCCATATACTGGTAGCCGGGCGGATGTGGTGTATTACTCATTCCATCCTTAGTTTTAGAAACCAGGGTCATACCAAGGAAGTTTTGATTGTTTTCGTAGTTACTCCTTGACACCCTCAACCACTCGGTAAGAAAAGACTTTTCCCCTTGAATGACTTTATATTTATGGTAGTAAGAACTGGAAAATCCCCCCGACTCTTTCATGTCCTGCAGGATGATGGAATATTCCGGAGCTCCGGCAAAGTTCGCGACAAGTTTTTCCACCGGTTCTCTCTGCCTGCCGCAGCTAATTAAAAATAGTGAAAAAAGAAAAAGGGTAATAAATTGAAATGATTTTTTCATGTTAAACTACAGAAAGAATATTTTTTTGAAGTTAGAATCGTCTGTATTTCTGTTTTAGGTTAAGCTCTTGTATCACCCTGAAAAAGTCAAGTCAAGGCATTTTTAAATAGATGCTCAGCATGAAGAAAAATTATGTTTTCAAAAGTCTGTTGAAGGAAATAGACTGTTTTAAAAAAACTTCCATGATCTGCTAAATAAATGGAATTATTGAATTATCATTCCAAGATGATATAATGAGCAGTCGTCATGATGCAGAAACGATTTAAATGTGTCTAACTCCCTATCAATCATCTGTGTGCCTGGATTTTCTCCCTGGCATCATATAAATAATGATACCTAAAAGAAAAATTGTTTTAGTACTTACCACTCTTGCCTCTTTATTCCTCTTTGCCATGATCGCTTTAAACCTCATCTTTCGATTTATGGATATAAGTCCATACCAGCTCCAGATAGCACAAGAAATCGAAAAGACAATAAATCGAAAAGTATCGATTGGTGACGCCAGACTAAGTTTTATAAATGGGCTGGATATTGTTATGGAAAATGTGATTATTAAAGAAAAAGATAAAAATGAAAATTTTATAACTTCTGATCGGTTTGTCGTATCCTTCTATTTTTTCCCATTATTTAATAAACAACTCGCTATTAAAAAAATTCAGATAATGGGTCCACGTGTTCAGATTTATCGTTCGCAAAAAGGAAAAAGCAACCTCGTGAGCTGGATTAACGAGGTGATTCCAAACAAATTTTTTTCTGAAATTCAGGAGAAAAGAACTCTCTTACCGATAATGAAAAAATTGGTAATAAAAAATGGTCAACTTATTGTACAGGACACAAAAGTTTCGGAAAAACCGTTAATAACCAAAGTCTCCAATTTTAATTTGAAGCTTGCTCGACCATTTATGAAAAGAGCCATTACCGGGATCATTGAAGGAAAGATAGAGAATGAGAGACAGCCCACATCATTTAAGATAGAAACTGAAATTAAAAAAATGGTAGGTGATGTTTCATTAGAAAACCTGTTCTTAAAAGGAAATATTAATTTAAGCTCGCTAAATATAAATCAGTTTCAACCTTACATAAAACAAATTTCCTGGGCTAAAAAATGGAATGGAAATATTGGTTTGAATGCTACTTTTGAAGGATCTTTTGCAGGGGGATTTAAATCTACCGGTAAAACCGAATTAAAATCTTTAGGCTTATCCCAGAGACCTGTTTTGTCCGATCCACAAAAAATTCACCAGGGGGAAATAGATTATGATTTATTCTGGGATAAAGAAAAATTAGATATTAATAAATTCAAAATTAAACTAAGTGATGTAATCTTAACGGGAAAAACTTTAATAAATCACCCTTTCTCGAAAGATCCTTTTATCGGCTTTGAACTTCAAAGCACTCCTATTGAAGTAAAATCCTTTCTTAATAATATTCCTTTATCCTTGTTGCCGACACCCCTGCGCGAATTTCACGATAAAGTGATTAGAGGGAAATTAAAGTTTAAAACGCTGAAATTTAATGGAAAGTTTAATCGGTTGAAGAACATTCATCTGGTGAAAAATTTTAAACTTTTTAACGGTGAAATTCACGCTGATAAGGTAGACTTCAAAATTGGCCCGGATGGATTAATAGCTAAAAAAATTTCTGGTTTACTCAAATTTAATGGAAAGATCATAAAACTTTTAAACATCTCCGGGGCCTACAAAAACTCTACAATTTCAAGGCTTTCGGGCATAATTTCCAAACCCTTTGAAAAACCCGCAATAAATTTTTCCACACGGGCTTCGCTGCAACTAGACCAGCTTTTCCCTCTGCTCGCATCCAAACCATCTTTTTTCGATACTGTTTGGAAACATGAAAAAATCAATGCTGTTTCCGGCAATGCGGAAGTTCTTATTCATTTGTCAGGTGACGTAAAAAAACCATTGGAACTCAGGCACTCCGGGAATATAGAGTTTAAAAATGTTGCTTTCACCCATAATGACCTGGTTCATCATTTAAGCAATATAAATGGGAAAGTAACGTTTTACAGCCACCGCTCCCTGGTTCCCGGTACCGATAAAGAAATGACGGACTTTTTACATAAAATAACAAAAAGTGATTCTGAAAATGGAAAGTTATTTTATATTTCCAGCCTGTCCGGAAAATACGGGCAATCTGAAATTATGAATATAAAAGGAGGAATCCTGGATAGTTCGACTCAACCAGTATTAAATCTGAAAATCGATATGGATGCTCTGTTGAATGAGATACATCCAATACTTGTCACCTATTTAAATGTAAATGATGCGTTCAAAGATATGAATAATGCTAATATTATATCCGGGAGAAGCAAGGTGATAGTTCAAATAGACAATAATTTATCGGGGACCAATGGATGGGATATTTCAGGAGGCTTGCAGTTAAATGATGTGCATGCCTCTCATAACAGGTTTCCTTTATTATTCTCAAGGCTGAAAGGAAATATTTTTTTTACAAAAAACAAACTTGAATGGAAAGGTCTTACTGGTTTAGTTGGCAATTCAACTTTCAGTATAAATGGAAAAATGCTTGATTATAAATCAGAGAACCCAAAGATAGCTTTTAAGATTAATAGCGATGCCAATCTAAACGAAATTTTTAATATTATTAACATAGATGGAAAAGAAAATTTTGTTTTGAATGGTACAACCGGAATCAAATTAAAACTCAATGGTGATTATAACGCTATTACATCTATCGGGGAACTTGATCTGACAAAAGCATCCTATCAGTATAAGAAATGGATTAAGAAAAGAAGCGGCAAAAAAAATGTCGTTACCTGGGATGGGTCAATTGAAAAGCTTAATAATTTTTCCTTCAAAAAATTCGAAGCAACTTATGAAGAAAATAAAATTTTTGGGAACGGGACCATTTCGGGTTTGGCAGAACCTCTTTTGGACATTAAAGTCAATACTGCTGATTTTAAGCTTGCGGATGCGGAAAAGCTTGCAGTTTTTTTTAACAATAACTTTATTTCGGGAAAGCTGTCAACCTCGTTCAATATCAAAGGGAATTTAAAGGGAGAAAAACCGCTTGAAGTTAAGGGAAAGGCCGCTATCAACAACGGTAGTTTCAAATTTGATTTTTCTCCAAGTGTAATTAGGAACATAAATGCCAAATTTGGCTTCAGCAATCAAAAAATTTCTATCAGAAAATTAACCATGTCCGCCGGCAAATCAGATGCCTCCATAAAAGGAGAGATAATCAATTTTGAAAAACCTGTTTTTGCCCTGAAGCTAAAATCTAAAAATTTGGATTTAAATCAAGTTCTACCCCCCAAAATCAGATCCATTAATGAAATTAACTCTTTACTAAAAAATACTCCTTTATTTCTTCTAACTCGTGGAAAAATTGATCTTGATGCCGAAAAAGGAGAATTCAGTTTTCTGAAATTCCCCCATTTAACCGGAAAAATCCAGCTAAAAAATGGAGTGTTCATATTTGACCAAATAAAGGTTTTCTTCGGTAAAAAATACGTTTCCGCGGATGCAAACCTTAATTTTCTTTCTGATCATGGCCTTGACTTTTCTCTCAAGCTGTATGGCAAATCCTTCGAGGCAAAAGAATTTGAGAGCGTTTTCGGGTCATACTTCAAAGATGGCATAACCGGCAGACTTTCTCTGGCAACTCGTTTAATGGGAAAAGGTTCCAACCTGGAACAGATAGCTCCATCATTATCCGGTAATTTGTCTTTACTTTTGATCAAAGGTGATTATAATAAACAAAATTTGATTTCTGGAATTAAACAAATTTTAGGCTTTGGATCTGAAGCCACAGAAGATGATATTCCTCTGGTCACTTCTATGGAATATGATCACATTAAAGGGAATTTTATTATAACTAATGGTGTCGCATTAACAGAGAATTACGTTATTGATACCCGTGAGCGCAGAACTTCTGTTATTGGCTCTATTGATTTAGGAAATAAGGAACTTGATCTTTCGGTTGGAGTGGCTCCCTGGCAGGAATTGAATAAAAAAATGTCAAAAATTCCGATTGTTGGAACGATTATGACGGGCAATGATGGTAAAAGTTTATTTATAAATTATTACCACGTAAAAGGTAAAATGGGATCCCCTGAAGTTAAAGCTGTCCCCCTAAAATCATTAGGTAATAAGATAGTTAGTTTGTTCAAAGGGATATTCCAGGTATCAAAATAAATTTTCGCGCTGATCAAAAAATATACAATAACAGAAAAAGAAGGACTTTAAATTAATGACTGCTGAAGATATAAAACGGATATATGCAGGCTATTCTAATATATATGATTTTGTTTTTAAAAAGTTTTTTCACCCCCGCCATAAACATGTAATAGAACAGATGAATATCCGGCCTGATGACAAAATTCTTGACGTTGGAGTCGGCACGGGATTGGCCCTTCCACTTTACCCTGATTATTGCCATGTAACCGGAATTGATCTTTCTGAAGAAATGCTCAAAAAGGCCCATAAAAAGGTAAAAAAACATTATCTTAAAAATGTAACGTTAAAGCAAATGGATGCCATGAACCTTCAATTTAATAACAACACTTTCGACCAGGTTATCGCCACTTTTGTTATCAGTGTGGTGCCGGACCCTGTAAAAGTTATTTCAGAAATGAAGAGAGTATGCAAAAAAAACTGTAACCTGATTATTATTAACCATTTTCAGAGCAATAATAAATATATGGCTAAAATTGAAGATATGGTGAACCCAATTTGCAGAAAAATTGGCTGGAGAACTGACGTGGATTTAGATTATTTGATTTCTGAAAGCAATCTTCTCGTCAATTCCAAATACAAAATGACTAAATTCGACTTATGGAAGGTTGTCATGGCTGTTAATAACAAATGAATTATGTTACCCTACCGGTGCTTTCTAAAATTCCTTTCATTGTTCATGGCTTTACTCATAGAAAACTGGATAACGGGCATAATTTTGATCTGAATTTATACGATTGCAATCAAAAAAATCACGTTGAAAATAATTTAAAAAAATTAACCAACCTTATTGGTTTCCCATCAGCCCCTGTAATTTCATGCCATCAGGTTCATCTTAGTAAAATCATCAACGTAGACCTTCAAAAAAATACTCCTCAGGAAATCCGAAAAATGCAGGGAGACGGCCTTCTCACAAACCAGCCAAACGTCATTCTTGCTATTTTAACAGCCGATTGTCTGCCGATTTTGCTTATCGATAAAAAACAAAAAGCTATCGCTGCAATTCATGCAGGCAGGAACGGATCTATGCTTTTCATTATAGAAGCAGCCATCAAACAAATGGAAATCCTTTTCGGTACAAAATCTGAAAATTTAATTGCAGGCATCGGTCCCGGTATAAAAAAATGCTGCTATGAAGTTGATTTATTTAGAGCCAATATTGAACAGATGACAAAAAAAGGAGTTTTAAAAGAAAATATCTTCAGTCTTGACCAATGCACTTCCTGTAAAAAAGATATTTTTTTTTCTTACCGTGCTGAAAAAGGTAAAACAGGGCGAATGCTTGGGTTTATAATGATAAAAAATTAAGCCTTTTAGAGTGCAGACTGGATTTAAGTGGTTATGTTAAATAAACGAAACGCATATTCATTCTCAGTTATCATTCTAATTTCTTTATTATCTTATTTTAATACCTTTCAGAATAGTTTCCACTTTGATGATCATGATTATATTCTCAACAATGAAGCATTTAAAGAACATCTAAATTATACTTTTACAATCGGCAGCACTCTTTCTAATCTCCGCAACCGGTCTGTAGTTCTGCATTCCCTTTATTTGAATTACTCTGTTGGTGGATTTAACGTTTTCGGTTTTCATGTTGTAAACCTAACAGTTCACACGTTAACCTGCCTTCTAATTTTTATACTGCTCAAGGAAACACTCCGTAATTTTCATTTTTCAAAAAATCGATTCAAATCAGATACCGGAATTAACATACCTCTTTTATCCAGCATTTTGTTCGCGGTTCATCCGATAAACACTCAGGCTGTAACTTATATTTCAAATCGATCAACGCTATTAGCCACATTTTTTTATCTTTTATCTTTTATCTTTTTCATTAGATCCGTTCGTTCGATATCCTTTTCATCAGCATTTTCTTTTATTTTCCTGTCAGCAATATCCCTGTTGATGGGATTTGGATCGAAGACAATAATTATTACCTTTCCGGCACTATTTATTATTTTTTACCTTTTATTTCTTTCTCAAAAAACATCAGTAATCAAGAAAGACCTCCTGAATAAGCTCACAAGCAGTATTGGTTTTTGTATTATAGCAAGTCCTCTTATCTTGGCTCTATTTTCAAAACAGATAAGCTATCAACGGTTGTCGGCCATAAATAGTAAACTTTTATCTCCTATTCTGGGTACTCTAATTATGGCATTAGATGTAACAGAAGATTATATTTCAAGTTTTATTTACTTGCTGACAGAATTCAAAGTAATCATCTCTTACTACCTGAAAATTATTTTTTTCCCTTTTAACCAAAATATTGATCCTGATTTTTTAATTGCACAGGCGCTAACTGATATCCCTGTACTATTTTCTTTGTTTCTTATCATTTCACTCCTGATTATCGGATTATATTTTTATAAGAAAAACCCTCTCATCACCTTTGGAATTTTCTGGTTTTATATTACTCTACTCCCCACTTCGAGTATTATTCCACTATTAGACCCGGTTGCTGAACACCGTGTTTACCTTCCTTCCATAGGGATTGCCATGATCATTTCAGTATTTCTGAATGACTTTTATAAAAAAAAGAAGACAACCGGACAGGCAACAAGCCTGATTTTCATTATTGCTCCTATAGTAATTTTATCTTCCCTTACTATTCAGCGTAATTTTATATGGAAAGATGAAGTGTCTTTGTGGAGTGATGCTGCTGAAAAATCTCCCTTAAAACCAAGACCATTTAATAATCTTGGCGAGGCCTATGAGAAAAAAGCGGACTATCAAAAGGCTATTCACTCATTAAAAAAAGCCATCTCTCTTGCTCCCGATTTTGACTATGCACATAATAACCTCGGGACTGTCTACGGAAAGCTAAATCAATTTGATCTCGCGATTAAGGAATACCTGCACGTCTTAAAGGTTAATGATCAATTCACGGCAGCGCATTATAATCTTGGAAAGTCTTATGAGATGAAAGAAATGTTTGATGATGCAGTTCAGGAATACTTAAAAGCTATTGAGCAACAACCTGATTTCTACCAGGCATATTTTAATCTTGCGAGTATTTATTCAAAAAGTGAGTCATACAAAGAGGCAATCAGCACTTATCAAAAATTTCTAAAATACAAACCATCATACCCAGCAGCCCATTTTGAACTCGGTAAAATTTATTTAAAAATAGAGAACTCAGACATAGCTTTCAAACATTTTTCAAAGTCCTTGAAACTGGACAGAAATTATGTTCCTGCCAGAATAGCTTTGGGAAATATTTATTTTATGAGAGGAAGTTATGATAAGGCGGAAGAATCCTACCAGCAGGTTTTAACATTAGACCCTGATAATTTCACCACACACAATAATCTTGGATTAATCTATTTGCAATACAAAAATAAACCGTCTCAAGCAGTATACTACTTCCAAAAGTCACTAAAAATTAATCCTTCCCAACCACACGCAAAATCCATCATGGAAAAAATAAAAAATATTCTCAATAATTGACCACTGGAAGCATTAGTTTGTTTCTCCATCCTGGCTTTCAAAATATTTTCTAATTTCGTTTAATATTCTTCTATCGTCATCAAAAAATTCTATGCCGTAATTGTTTTTTTCATTTTCCTCTATCTTTTTTCTTTGGATCGTACCCCTCAGATCAAATACTTTATTTATGCCTTTTACGGGGAGTGTTATAGCAAGATTAACTATAACAGATATTTCTATGTTAACACTTGCTGTAACAGAGCATCCACAGTCACTCAGATTTTGCACAGTTCCTATAGTTGAAATGTCTGCCGGAATCATCGCATTTTCACTACTTTTAATAATAATTTTAGCTCGTAATTTTGCAGGAGTACGCCCAGTGGATCGAATGAACTTATTACTTTCTTCTTGAGGGAATTTGAGTATCAGTTTAGGTAGTTTTTTCTCTATCAATTCGCTCTCAAATGCCACTATTGCGCCTTTATCAGAAATGACGCGAATAGCTACCTGATCTCCAGTCACCACCTTCATACCTAAGTAGCTGTCTACTTTTGGTAGAATGAAAACCATCTTTTCTCCCAACTTGCTGTCAACAAGTCTGCCCGGGTATTTTTTTTCTTTAAACTCAATGAAAATAACCCTGGCGTTTTTAACAGTATTAAGGACGGACTCGTGTACTTTTTCATTCATCAGAAAGTTTTTATTGAGCCCCCCCTTAATCTCACCTAAGAAGGGTACCTGGAGGGGTGCCTATACTCTTCACAGAGATTCCCGACTGTTTCTTTCAAATCTCACTGGTAGAGGGCCTCTGCTACAGAGATGTTCAGTTAGCTTTATGAAACAATTTCTTTCGGATCGGTAATTTTTCCTTTGATAGCGGAAGCAGCAGCAACTGCAGGGTTGGAAAGGTAAACTTCACTTTTTGTGTGCCCCATCCTTCCGGTAAAGTTTCGGTTGGTTGTAGCTATAGCGCGTTCCCCATCTGCTAGCACACCCATATGCCCCCCCAGACAGGGACCACATGTGGGAGGACTTATTACAGCTTCCGCATCCAGAAATATCTGGAACAAACCTTCCTTTAGTGCCTTATTGTAAATATGCTGTGTTGCAGGAATAATAATCAGGCGAACGTCCGGGTGAACTTTATGTCCTTTTAAAATATCTGCCGCATCTTCAAGATCGGAAAACCTCCCGTTAGTGCATGAGCCAATGACTGCCTGATCTATATGGATACCAACGGCTTCACTAATTGGTTTAGTATTTTCAGGCAAATGAGGAAATGCAATCTGAGGCTCAATTTTTTTGCAGTCAATCTCATAAGTTTTTACATACTTCGCGTCTTTATCACTAAAATATTCTTTAAAAACTCTTGAACTCCTTCCGCTCACATACTCTTTGGTTTTCTCGTCCGGCTTAATAATTCCATTCTTTGCCCCTGCCTCAATAGCCATATTTGCCATCGTAAAACGGCTATCCATAGATAATCCTGAGATCGTTTCACCGGTAAATTCCATTGCCATATATCTCGCACCATCCACACCTATCATACCAATAGTATATAAAATTAAATCTTTCCCTGAGACAAAATCGTTTAATTTCCCATGGTAGACAAACTTTACCGATTCAGGGACTTTAAACCAGACTTCGCCAGTAATCATAGCCGCTGCAAGGTCAGTGCTTCCAACTCCGGTAGAAAAAGCCCCGAGTGCTCCATAAGTACAGGTATGGGAATCTGCTCCAATAATCAGGTCTCCGGGAAGCACAATTCCTTTTTCAGGCAGTAAGGCATGTTCTACTCCAACCCTCCCCTGTTCAAAGTAATGAGTAATCTGATGTTTTCGCGAAAACTCTCTTAACTGCTTAACCTGTTGCGCTGATTTTATATCTTTTGCTGGGATAAAATGATCTGCTATTAAAGCAATTTTATCTTTATCAAAAACAGTATTAGCTCCTGATTTTTCAAAAATATCAATGGCTATGGGAGCTGTAATATCATTCCCTAAAGCGATATCTACCCCGGCGTTAATCAATTCGCCAGGTGTCACAGTATCTTTCCCGCAATGAAAAGCCAAAATTTTTTCAGTAATTGTCATTCCCAATGTTAGGCACTCCTATTAAATTATTCAGGTTTGATCCTGGCAAATCGTTTTTTGCCAATTTTTAAAATAAACGTATCTTTTTTTTCTATTTGCAGGTCACTGTCCGTTATCTTTTCACCGTTAATGCTAACCGCCCCCTGCTTAATCAGGCGACCTGCCTCCGACGAGCTTTTGGAAAACCCTGTCTCTTTAATTAAATGACAGACCCACATTTTCTCATTGTCCCACTTAATACTAAATTGCGCCATTTCATTTGGGATTTCTTTTTTCTTAAAAATGTTTTCAAATTCTTTTGCGGCTTTGTCAGCCTCGTCAGGTGAATAAAACCTCGAAACTATTTCTTTCGCTAATTTTACTTTGCAGTCTTTCGGATTAACAGCGTCATCTTTTATCATTTTCTTCATTTTCTTTAATTCACTTATGGTAACATCGCTCAACAATTCAAAATACCGGATCATCAAATCATCAGATATTGACATTATCTTTCCAAATATTTCTTCGGGCGGCTCTGTAATTCCAATGTAATTATCCAGACTTTTACTCATTTTTTGAATTCCATCGGTGCCTTCCAGCAGCGGCATTGTAAAAACTACCTGTGGTTCCTGACCAAAGTCTCTCTGGAGTTCCCTTCCTACCAGCAAATTGAATTTCTGGTCTGTACCACCTAACTCTACATCCGCTTTTAATACCACTGAGTCATGTCCCTGTATTAAAGGATATAGAAACTCATGAATACTTATAGGCTGCTGTCCTTTATAGCGCTTATGAAAATCATCTCTTTCTAGCATTCGTGCTACCGTATAATGGCTGGTTAACTCTATTAAATCCGAGGAGGACATCTTTTCCATCCAGTGACTGTTAAAAACAATTGTTGTTTTATTGGGGTCCAGTATTTTAAAAATTTGTTTTTTATAAGTAGCGGCATTTTTAGAAATATCTTCCTTTGTCATTTTTTTGCGCACTGCCGATTTTCCACTTGGGTCTCCGATCATGCCGGTAAAATCGCCTATTAAAAAAATCACTTCATGTCCTACGTCCTGGAAATGCTTCATTTTTTGTATCAAAAGAGTATGACCGAGATGAATATCCGGAGCAGTAGGATCATAGCCGGCTTTGACTTTCAAAGGCTGACCGGAAGACATTGACTTTTCAAGCTTTTTCTCAAGTTCCTCTTCCGAAATCACCTCAACGGAACCGCGAAGCAAATATTCCAACTGCTCTTTTATGTTCATACGAGGCTTGTAAGCTATTGAAAACATTAGACAGAATATCGGAATGAACAGGATTATACGTCCTGTAAACCAATATAGTCTATCTCAATAGATTTTTTTATAATCTAAAGAATTTTGATAAACATGATTTTTCAAAAAATCCCATTTATCCTGTTCATCCTGTCAAAATAAAAGCTTTATTGTTTAGACTCTCTCCACGTCTAGTTTAAGTATACACAATTTTTTAAAATAACTATAAAGTATTTTTTCTCAAGCACCGATACAATAAATATGGGTGGTAACTTAATAAGTTCTTGATAGACCCAATAGCCCCCTCGCTAACAGGTCTTAACCACTCTGGAGATAAACCTCCTCTCTGATTAAAGGGCAGGGATGACCCTTCCCTGCCCTTTAAATCACTCTTCATATCACTTTTTATCTAACTAATTGCAAAGCAAGTCTATCAAAAAAATCTCCACTGTCTGGCATTTAGAGCCCATCTTATCATTTTTAAGGAGAGAAGCGACTTTTGGAGGATTTTGAAAGAATTCAGGATGCCAAGTTCAACCAATCTAATTTTTTAATCTTAATCTGAGTTAAATTAATTTTTTTTTAATTCCTAAAAAACCTGCTGATTTGGCTAATTGGATATCTGCTGTGAGAAGAATAAAATTGTTCAAAGAAACAACAGCAAGATGCAGTGCGTCTAACGTCCTCAAAGGGCATATAAATTGCCCTATCCAGCTTTTTGCTATTTCGTAATGTTCAGGATAAATAGGAATCCACTGAAAGAGTTGTTGTTTGCTGTGCAACTGAAATTCTCCTAGAATTTTTTCCCCGTCACTCCTGGACAGGCTTTTCTCTCTAATTTTTTTTGATATAGCTGATACAAACTCCACTTCGGTTAACAGACTAATTGCCGGTTGTTTTGTTTTTAAAATAATTTTTTCCACAGAGTCGCTAACGACTTCCGGACAATAATAGGAAACTAAAATACTTGTATCCAAATAAATCATTAATGCCTTTCTTCTTCCCTTAAGGCGATTACTGTTTGACTTAGCGTTTTTCCTTTCATTTTTATCGTCGCGCGAAAACTTTTTAAACTCGGAAATTTTGAAACCTCTTTTTTGGGAGGGGCCAGGCGAGCCACTTTTTTTCCACGACGAGTAATAATCACTTCTTCTCCCTTTTCAACTTTATTTAACAAAGAACTTAAATGATTTCTGGCTTCTTTAACATTTACTTGAACCATTTCCACCTCCTGCTATTGTAAGTGTACATTAAGAGCGTACACCAGATTGAAGTATAATTCAAGGACAAATTCTATACTAATTGAAGCTCCCCTAGAAAGCACTTTGCACAATAGTAAAAGACAAGACTGTAGGGAATGCGCTTTCTAAAAACTTTAAGCGGGCTAATCTGTGAAGCAAAAATCCTAATAATCCGTGAGCTATTTTCTCTATCGGGATTTGGGTGTCTTTTGAACCTTTCTTTTTTACCATAATGAAGTATAATATTTCATTTATCATTTTTATTAATTTAGGTGACTGTTTGGTAAAAAAATTATGTTGAAAGTCAAATTAGCAAAAACAGCGGGGTTTTGCTGGGGCGTTAAAAGAGCTATGGATATAGTTGTGGATGTCTCAGAAAAAGTTAAAGGCACTCTTTATACTTATGGCCCTTTAATCCATAACCCTCAGGTTATTGAAATGCTGGAATCAAAAAATATTAAAGTTCTGAAAGATTTTAAGAATGCTGATTCCGATAATCTCGTTATAAGAACACATGGAGTCACGCCGGCAAAAAGGCGGGAGATTAAAGAAAAAGGGTTTAATATTAACGACGCTACCTGCCCTCTGGTAATGAAAGTGCAATCTATTATCAAGCGCCATGCCCGCAAAGAATATTCTACTATTATTGTAGGAGACAAAGATCACGCTGAAGTTGAAGGTCTTTTAGGTTTTACCGCGGGGAGAGGAAATGTTGTGGAAAGCTTGTCAGAGGTTGATAGTTTGCCTTCCATGGAAAAGATATGCGTGGTAGCCCAGACAACATTTGATAAAAACCTGTACAAAAATATTACAAGTCGCATTTTAAAGCGTTTCCCTGACGCACTAATTTTTAAAACAACATGCGATACAACAGATGAAAGACAAACTGAAGTAATTAATTTAGCTAAAACAGTAGACGCCATGATTGTTGTTGGTGGGAAAAACAGCGCCAATACTGCCCGCCTCGCACAAATATCTAAAGCTTCAGGTGTTCCTACCTTTTTTATAGAGACAGAAAAAGAAATTGACGAAAAACAGCTGAACGGATTTCAAACTGTTGGCGTTACTGCAGGAGCTTCTACCCCAACCTGGATGATCAGTCGGGTCATGGAAAAAGTAGAAAACATTAAAAAGAGAGAGTTGAGCAGGGCATCGCAATTCTCATTATTTCTTGGAAGGTTTCTTATTTTCAGCAACCTGTATGTAGCTCTGGGAGGAGGCGTACTTGCCTATTCCATTTGCCCGTTGCAGTATTTGACTCCAAAATTCAGCTACGCTTTTGTTGCCTTTTTCTATTTTCTTTCCATGTATATGCTTAACAATTTTACCGATCGTGAGGCTATGGGGCACAACAATCCAATTAAAAACACTTTTTATGAAAAATATAAATTCCCATTTTTAAGTTTAGGAGTTCTTTCCTCTATAATAGCTCTTGCTGTTTCTTTCGAGTTAGGCGCCCTCCCCTTTACAGCGGTTTTTGCTTCTACTTTATTAGGTATCTTTTACAGTGTAAAAATTATTCCAAAAGATGTCGGGTTTAATAGGTATTGGAGGTTAAAAGACATACCGGCTTCTAAAGATTTATTTATTGCCCTGGCATGGGCAACTATAACAGTTTTTGTTCCATTCTTGAGTCAGGAGAGCATCGGTTCTTTTTCAGCCGCATCGGTTGCGTTTCTGTTTGTTTTTTCTCTGGTCTATGCGAGGTCTCTCCTATTTGATATCAGGGACATACAGGGAGACCAGTTGATCGGTCGGGAAACAATACCGATCATAATCGGTAAGGAAAAGACTAAATTGTTTCTTGGTATTGTATTAATTATGACTGCGGCCGGTCTGTCTATCTCAGGATGGCTAAACTGGGCATCGTCTCTTTCTTTTTTCCTGCTGGCTTCTATAGGCTATTGTGTTTTCTATTTATACCTTTATCACAAAAGAATTATTTCTCAGGGGGTCACCTGTGAGGCAGTTGTGGATGGTCAGTTTTATGTAACCGGTTTAATAACATTAGCCTGGATGAACTCATTTGCAGCCTGATATCCCAAGGGGTTCCCGGCATCGTACCCTTTCCCGTCAAGAAGATAACCTATCATCCCTTTTTCCTTTAACAGCAATTGAAAAACAGGGACATCATCCAAATCTCCATTTGAATCAGACCTGGTTTTCTCAATATACTCAAAAAAATGTGGGAAAAGAATGTGCCTGGCAAATCCTCTGATTATTGGGTCATCCGAATTAGATACGAAAACACCCCTTTCTTTATCTTTAATCTCTTTAATAGAATAAACCCGGCCATCAATCTTTTCTAATTCAACTTTGCCACAATTTCCAAACAATTTAAACTCTACCGGATATATTTTTGTTAAAGCGCCAACATCTTTTTTGTATTTATTAAAGGCCACTGCCAGTGAATGCAAAGGTGAAATACCGGGTAAAAAAATGTTATCAGGCAACAAAAGAGCAAAAGGTTCGTTTTTTATAGTTTCTCTGGAAAGACTTATTGCGTCTGCAAGTCCTTTTGGTTGATTCTGATACAAAAAAATCAATTCCACCTTTGATAAAATTGTTTTTATTCCCTGATCTTCCTTTTCAGAAAGGCTTTTTTTACTAGCTTTTCCTAAAAAATGCCTTTTAATTAATTCCTTTTCAGAATTTATTATAATGATCACTGTCTCAAGGCCGTAATTTACTGCTTCTTCAACAGCATACTGGATCATTGGTTTTTGGCCTACAAGAAGCATTTCTTTGGGAATAGTTTTGCTAATAGGAAGCATTCTTGTTCCCAAACCCGCAGCAGGTATAACAGCCTTTTTAATTTTCATATTTGTTTGGATTAGAGAAGCCAGTGCATCCTTCAAAACTGAGATCAGCTCTTGTTAGAAAAAATTTTTACAGATTCTAATGAAGTATAAATTGCTCATCCTAATTTTTACTTTTATTTTGGTATAAAATTAACTATCATAAGAACACTTCCAAAAACTAATTTTTTATGTGATGGCAACCCCTTTGATCCCCCTTTCTTAAGTGGGAACAAAAGTGATAAAATGAGCTTTTGGAAGTACTCATAAATGTTTATATTATAAAGCACTTTTAAAATGAGCAAGTTAATAATAGTTTCAAACAGACTCCCTGTAAGCATAGAAAGAAGGAAAGGAGGGCTTAATTTTCACCAAAGCCCTGGTGGTCTGGCAACTGGCATTAGTTCTATTTACAAAACATATGAAAGTATATGGATAGGCTGGCCCGGCGTTGATAGCGATAAAATTGAAAAAAACAAGGAGGAAGTTAGAAAAAGACTTATATCAGAATTCAACAGCTATCCTGTGTTTCTTCCCAAAAAGGATTTTGATAATTATTATTCCGGGTTTTGCAATAACACTATTTGGCCTCTATTTCACTATTTCCCTCAGCATACTGTATATAAAGAAAACTTCTGGAAATCTTATAAACGTATTAATGAGCTTTTTTGCGAGGACGTTTTAACAATCGCAAAAGAAGAGGACATGATATGGATACACGATTATCAATTAATGCTATTACCTAAACTCCTCAGAGAAAAATTGCCAAACGCCACCATTGGTTTTTTTCTTCACATTCCTTTTCCCTCTTTTGAGCTTTTCCGCATTTTACCATGGCGGAATGAAATCCTTGAGGGCCTTATAGGATCCGACCTGATCGGTTTTCATACCTATGATTATGCGCTCAATTTCTTGAAAAGTTCACAGCGAATTTTAGGATATGAACCGGATATGAGTCAAATTCACTGTCATGATCGAACTATCAAAATAGATACTTTCCCCATGGGAATAGAATTCAAACGTTATTATGAGTCGAAAGAAGATCCGAAAGTAAAGAAAGAAATAGAAAAGCTGAAAAAGGATGTTAGCAATTACCAGGTTATCTTATCCATAGACCGCCTTGATTACACAAAAGGCATAATAGAACGTCTGGAAGGATTCAATACTTTTCTGGAAAAAAATCCGGAATATAAAGAAAAAGTGGTATGCATTCTTGTTGCTGTGCCTTCACGTTCACAGGTACCACAATATAAAAAGTTAAAAAGCCAGGTGGACGAACTCATAGGCAAAATAAATGGCAAGCATGGGACTATTGGCTGGACTCCCATTCATTACCTGTATAAATTTCTCCCCTTCGCTTCCCTGACCGCGCTCTACAACATAGCTGATATCTCCCTTGTCACTCCTTTACGAGACGGAATGAACCTCATAGCCAAGGAATACATTGCAACTAAAACTGATGGAAATGGAGTCCTGATCCTAAGCGAGATGACCGGAGCAGCTAAAGAGCTGGGCGAAGCCTTGATAGTTAACCCAAACAACAATGAAGAGATGGCCGATGCTATAAAGAAAGCTCTTGAATTGCCGGGACTTGAAAGAGTCGAAAAAACCAGAATTATGCAAAAGCGCATAGAGCGCTACGATGTGCTTAAATGGGCGGAAGACTTTGTCGGCAAACTAAAATCAACCAAAAAACTGCAGAAAGAAACACATACACGAATGCTTAAAACAGAAGAGACTGAGAAACTTAAAAATAACTATACTAAAAGTTCCCGTCGTCTTTTCTTTTTAGATTACGACGGAACCCTTACTCCGTTCTTCGAGAGACCGGAATATGCAGCGCCTAATGATGATGTTTTAGGTCTGCTGGAATCTTTGTGCTCTGACAAAAAAAACGAAGTTGTGCTGATAAGCGGACGAGAAAAAGAAACATTAAATAAATGGTTTGGACATCTTGACATAAATATCATATCTGAACACGGAGTCTGGATGAAGAAAAAGCAAAAACCATGGAAAATGCTGGAACCTTTAAAAAACGACTGGAAAGATGAAATAAGGGAAATTCTTGAACTTCACGTAGACCGAACTCCCGGTTCTTTTATTGAAGAAAAAGAATTTTCTCTGGTCTTTCATTATAGAAAAGTAGATCCCGAGATTGGATCAGTTAGAGTCAGTGAACTGAGAGATAACCTCCTGGGGCTAACAAGCAATAAAAATCTGCAGGTTCTTGAGGGACACAAGGTAATTGACATAAAAAATTTCGAAATAAATAAGGGACACGCGGTTATGAAATGGATATCGAAAAACGATTGGGATTTTGTTCTGTCGGTGGGAGACGATGTAACTGATGAGGATATGTTCTCTGTAATGCCGGAGAACGCGTACTCTATTAAAGTAGGGTTACAACTCACTTGTGCCAGGTATAATATTAAATCGCCCGTCGAAGTGCTTTCTCTTCTTAAAAAACTTGTGGAATGATTTAGTGATTTTTAAGCAAATAAATGTTAGCATGTTTAACTTTTTTTCAACAAAAAAGATCTGTCACCGAGGAGAAATAAAGGTATGAGAACTCTGGAAGATTATAAAGATATAGTAGACATCAAGGTTATAGGTGACATACATAGAAAAACAAGAAAACTGCTCGGGAAAAGAGTGGTACATGTCAATTCTACCAACCAGGGTGGAGGTGTCGCTGAAATATTAAACAGTCTCGTCCCTCTTATGAACGATATTGGCCTTAGCGCGGGTTGGAGAGTGCTCCACGGGAACCCTGACTTTTTTAACATTACCAAAAAATTTCACAATGGATTGCAGGGGGATCCGGTACACTTTACAAGAAATAAAGAAAGAATCTATATACAGACAAATATTGATTTTGCCGCTTTTACTCATCTGAGCCATGACTGTATTATTATTCATGATCCACAGCCGCTGCCCATGATTAAGTTCTATAAAAAGGCACAGCCTTGGATATGGAGATGTCATGTGGATTTCTCCAATCCAGATAAAACTTTGTGGGACTTCTTGTCCCCTTTTATACTCCGGTACGATCTGATGCTGCTCTCCCATGAATCGTACAAAAAAAATGACCTCCCTGTAGAACAGAGAATTATTGTTCCTGCCATAGACCCGGTAACTCCGAAAAATATGGACATTTCTAGTGATGAAGCTAACAAATATCTTAATAAGTTCGGTGTTAAGACGGATAAGCCCTTCATAGTACAAGTTTCACGATTTGACAAATGGAAAGACCCGGAAGGGGTAATAAAAGTATGGGCTCGCGTGAAAGAGAAGATAGATTGCCGGCTGGTGCTTTGCGGCAATATCGCCACAGATGACCCAGAAGGAGGCAGGCTCTTCCAGGACATCGAAAAATCTGTTAAAAAATATTCTACAAACGACGACATCATTTTAATATTGCTGGAAAACAGCTACCTTGTAAATGCCCTTCAACGAAATGCCGCAGTCGTTATCCAGAAATCTATTAAGGAAGGCTTCTGCCTGGCGGTAACCGAAGCTATGTGGAAAGGAACACCGGTAGTGGCATCGAACGTGGGAGGTATCCCCATACAAATAAAAGACGGCATAAACGGGTTCTTGTTGAAACCGGACGATGAGCAAGGTTTTGCTGATAGAATTATAAAACTTATAAAAGATAAGAAAATGGCTAAAGAGATGGGAAAACAGGGAAAAGAGATAGCAAGAAAAAACTTCCTTATCACGCGCTTGCTTTCGGATTACCTTGACCTGCTGGCGCATGTCCTGCCGTAACAAGAATCCATATTATCAATCAACGATTGACTATTTTTTTCTTTGACCGTTGTATTCCTATCCACAATCACAAATGATCAGGGATGAGTACTTAACATTTCTTTTGCATGTTCGCGAGTAAGCTGGGTGATGCTTTCTCCACCTGACATCCGGGCGATTTCATCCACTCTTTCACTATTACTTAATCTTCGAATTATTGTAACCGACCTGCCTTTTACAACTTCTTTTTCTATACGATAATGCGCTCCTTTTAAACTGGCAATTTGCGTTAGGTGAGTAATGCAAAACACCTGTTTGTTTTGAGAGATCCTTTTCAATTTAAGCCCGACGGTTTCCGCTACCTTACCGCCTATTCCACTGTCTACTTCATCAAAAATCATGATTGGAACTGTGTCTTGAGCGGCAAGTAAATTTTTAAGAGAAAGCATGATTCTGGATAATTCTCCGCCTGAAGCTATTTTCGCTAACGGGCGGGGTTCTTCTCCCTGATTGGGTGATATCAGAAATTCAAGTGTACCAATCCCGTTTTCAGAAAAAGAAACCTGCATGCCGCGATACTTTATAAAGCTGTTTTCATCTTTTTTATAAGAAAAGTTTACTTTAAAAATAACACCGTCCATGCTCAATTGCCGCAATTCATTTTCCATCATGGATTCAAACTTTTTAACAATATTTTCTCTGTTTTCCGCGAGGCTAACGGCTGCTTTCGCTAAATCCTTTTTCAGAATGGCAAATTCCTTATTCAACTTTTCTAAAGTCTCATTGCTGTACGCTATCGCATTGTATTCCTTCTCTATCTTTTTTCGATGAGCTAATATTTCTTTTAAACTATTCCCGTATTTCCTTTTTAACTCATTTATTTCAACAAGCCTGTCCTCAATCTCAGCCAATTTTTCAGGGTTAATTTCTATTTGCCGGGAGTAATCTCTTAAGGCGTTGGACGATTCTTCTAACAAAAAGAGGGACGGTTTTACCTCTTCCTGTATCTTTTTTATTGATTCATCATAACCGGCAACAGAGGACAACTCCTCCAGCACTCTGTTCAACTGTTCAATAACTGAATTATCAGAAGAATAAAGCGCCTCATACGACTGGTTCGATATTTGAAAGAGCTTTTCAGCATTTTGCAGGATTACCCTTTCTTTTTTTAAATCATCCTCTTCTGCTTCCGTCAAGCTGGCATCATCAATTTCTTTCATTTGAAATTCAAAAAGGTCTTTTTTCTGTAAATTTTCTCTTTCATTTTTATGCAAAGCGTTTAATTCTGTTTGACACTTTAGCAGCTTTACATATAACTCCTTATATTTGTCACGAATAGCAGACAGTTTATTGAATGAATCATAAACTTCAATATGGTTCTCAGGATGTAACAGCAATTGGTGTTGGTGCTGTCCATGAATATCCACCAGCCTGTTTCCGATTTCTTTTAACACCGCAAGCGTGGATAAACTTCCATTGACATAAATTTTATTTCTACCGGAACGGGAAACAACTCTTTTTAAAAGCAATTGATCTTCATTCAGTTCGATTCCAGCCTGATCCAGGAAAGAAAAAATATCTCTGTAATTTCCACAATCAAATAAACCTTCCACCGAGGCAGTCTCCTGACCGGTGCGAATAAAGTCCATATCCGCTCTCTCTCCTAAAAGGAGGCCTAACGCTCCAATAACGATTGATTTGCCTGCCCCGGTCTCCCCTGTAAGGATATTCAAACTCTCATCAAACTGGACCCGTAAATCATGAATAATAGCAAAATCTTTTATATTTAATTCCCGTAACATACATTTGCAAGTTAGAAAGTGAAATTAATTTGGACGCAGATTTTCGCAGATGATTGATTTTTCTTGTCTGTTCCCTGTCAACTGATCCCTGGCTAGCGATCCCTGCTTTTTATCTTTCTCCCCATTTTAATTTTTTTCTAAGAACTTCATAATGGTTTTTATCCGGGGCCTTGATTAACTTGATGCTGTCTTTGGAACGCTTGATTTCTATAACATCTCTATACTTCATACCCAAACCAACCTGTCCGTCTAAAGTAATATGAACATCTGCATGATCCGTAGCCAGTTGAACTTCAATAGACACATCATCAGGAATTATTATAGGTCGGTGAGTCAGGTTAAAAGGACAAATTGGCGCTAATATCAAGGCATGAAGGGTCGGGTAAACAATAGGACCTCCGGCTGCAAGAGAATAAGCAGTGGAACCGGTAGGAGTGCTGATAATCAAGCCGTCTGATCGGTAAGAGGTAACGAATTGATTATTGATTTTTACCTCAAGGTCAACAATTCTGGCTAAAACCCCTTTGTTTACCACAATATCATTTAGCACTTTATGTTCGGCAATCTTTTCGCTCTCCCGTAATACTTTAATATCAAGCAATAATCTCTCTTCTGTTTTAAAATCCCCTTCCAAAACTTTTTCCAACACAGTATAAATTTCATCGCGGGTAATCTCCGTTAAAAAACCAAGATTGCCCATATTTACTCCCATTACAGGCACTGATTTTCCTGCTACCAACCGAGCTACACTGAGTAACGTGCCATCGCCACCTAAAACAATCAAAAAATCAACAATAGGAATGATTTCAAGCCTGCTCTGCTTGGACTCCAGACCGATCGCTCCTGCAGTCTCTTTATCAAAAAAAACTTCAATCTTCTTTTCCTTAAGCCATTTGATTAAATCAACAACCACTTCTGTTGGATAGGTAAGATGTGTTTTTGCTATGATCCCTACTTTCCGCATAATTCGTACTATATTCATTTACTACAATCACGTCAATGAAAATTAAGAAGTAACCAGGTGCTTTTTTAGGCGCTGTTTGTTTCTTCCTTTTTTAGGCACTGTTTGATCCTTCCTTTTACAGTGCCTTATACAGAGTACAGCGCCTTATGCAAGGCTTAATAAAGATTGGTTGATCTTTTTTTATTGTTTTACAACCACGAAGAACACGAAAATCACGAAGAATTGTTATATATAATTTGTTACTCTTCGTGCGCTTCGTGTTCTTCGTGGTAGGTTTTATTTTTCTTGAGGCCCTGCAACGTTATGATTAATGGAGGTAATGAAAAGAAGTTTTTAGATAAACATCACAATACGTTATAATGAACTCATGCTTTTGGTTATAGACATAGGAAATACCAATACCGTTATTGGCTTATTTGATGATAATAAGCTTACAGTACACTGGCGCCTGGCCTCTCAGCGACACCGAACCGCTGACGAATACGGGATCATGATTAAAGAATTTTTCCTGCTGAATAATATTGATGCAAAAAGAGTTACTGATGTTATTATTTCATGCGTGGTTCCCCCCTTGCTGCCGGTTCTGGAAGAGATGTCTAATAGCTATTTTAAAGTGAGCCCGCTTATTGTAGGTCCTGATACTAAAACCGGTTTATCCATACTTTATGATAATCCAAAAGATGTCGGTGCGGATAGAATCGCCAATGCGGTGGCAGGATATGAGAAATTTGGCGGCCCGTTAATTATTGTGGATTTCGGAACTGCTATTACCTTTGATGTTGTTTCTAAAAAAGGTGAATACTTGGGCGGACTGATTTTTCCAGGAATCTCTATTTCAATGGAAGCGCTTTTTAACAAAGCCGCGAAATTGCCAAGGGTGGAACTGATTTCACCCACAGCACTTATAGGTAAAAGTACTGCGGAGAGCATACAGGCAGGAGCTGTTTATGGATATGCAGGACTTGTGGATAACGTTGTAAAAAAAATACAAAAAGAAACAGGAAAAGGAACGAAAGTCATTTCCACCGGAGGACAGGCAGATCTGATAGCAAATCATTCTTCCCTTATAGAGGAAAACTGCCCGCTTTTGACTCTTGATGGACTAAAAATAATCTATGATAAAAATAAAAATTAGTTAGACACTAACTCCTATAACCTGAAGACCTCCTGTAAACGCTTTTACTTGTAACACATCAGTTATTTCACTTCATTAATACCCCTTATTTATCGGATACTCCCCTACTTCGTCAATAAAAGGCTGTTTTAGAAGCCAGTGGAATTTAAGGAATTTGGGTTCCCTGAATTGATTGAGACCAATAGTCATTTTTTGATGAGTATCTTCAGGCTGTGCTATATAAGTGCCAAAAAGCCTGTCCCACCAGGGGAAATTAAATCCGAAGTTACTGTTAGTTTCGCCTGGTTTTACAGAATGATGAACCCGGTGCATATCAGGAGTAACTATGAGGAGTCGCAATGTGCGGTCTACGCTTAAATGAATATATATATTCCCATGGTTAAACATCGCTGTAGCGTTCAACAAGACTTCAAAAATAACAACTGCCATCGGAGGCGCTCCCAGGGAGGCAACAACAAACATTTTAATGATCATGGAAAGAATAATTTCAATTGGATGAAAGCGGGAACCGGTGGTAACGTCATAATCCAGATCCGCATGATGCATGCGATGGAGTCGCCATAACAGTGGGATGGCATGGACCATAACATGCTGTATATATATGGCGAAATCTAAAAATAAAACGGCAAAAAATAATTTAACGGAGCTGTTTAATTCAACATTATTTAATAAACCCCAATTCCCTTTCTCCGCCATAACAGCTACACCCACGGCCATAAGAGGAAAGAAGAGGCGTAAGAGAAATGTGTTAAAAAATACAAGTCCCAGGTTATTGAGCCACCTTAATCCTTTCGAAACGGTCAGAGCTCTTCTCGGACCCACTTGTTCCCAAAAAGCGACAGCAATGAATATCCCAAAGAAAAAACCTGCCCTTATCGCAGCTTCATTGTCTAAAAAATATTCCTTCACAAATTCATTTTAGCTGAAATCATAGGTTGATGGAAGAATAAAGCTTATTTAAAAAATTTACAGTGAAAGTGTTTAGCGAGCGCATTCCCCCTAGCTTGCTAGGGGGAGCTTCAATTTGACATTTTAAAAATCTGTACATCTTGCATTTTTATATTGCGCCAATATTGTTTTTTTTTTATAATAGTTAGGTTATCAACTTATTAACATAAGATCAAAATCGGTATCCGCACTGAAATGATTTTAAGAGAGGAGTAATAATTATGAGTACAGGAAAATGCAAGGGGTGCAATAAAGATTTCTCTACGGAGTGGCCACCTGAAACTATTGGCTCTAATGCTATAAAGCCGAAACCAGATGAAACCGAATATTGGTATATATGCCCTCATTGTAAGGGCAGGAATTTTGTTACTCGGGATGATAAAAATAACATAACCATTGATCGATTTGAAGAGGCGGCTAAAGAAGTTCCCACCAATAAAGCTGATGGCGATCCGTTCTCACCGGTAAATCCAATTGGTTAGGGTGACTGAAGATTTGGTCGTTCACAAGAGATTAAAAAACCTTTTACTGAATTGAATCGTTCTTGTTTAACGCTTCCATTCCATAATGATCAAGATAAAGGAGGAAGTGTTCCCGTGGCATCCCTCCCCAAATATTATTGCTCGAAAACAACCTGCTTATTTGCTCCACACATAAATTACTTGCCTCCTCTGCGGATTTCACGGACATACCTTTGCTGATTTCAAAGCTCAGGTGCGTGGAGATATCCATGTCAGGTGGGTCGATAAACCGGGTAATGGAAAATTTTTCCGGATGGTTATAGATTACTGAATCCTTGTTTAAAGTAAAGACACCCGGGGCTAGGGAGTGAATGTTCTCTCTATTCTCTTTTAGAAATTCAACGGTTTCCATTGCCTCTTCCCAAGTCTCTGTTGGAAACCCGAAAAAGAGAAAAAGATGGTTCCAGATTCCGGCCTCCCTGCTTATTCGCAGGACATCACGGGCAAGCTCGCCTGAGTTTCCTTTCTCCATTAGTGAAAGAATACGGTTATTGGCACTCTCCAGACCGTAGAGAAGGAAATCAAATCCAGCCTTTTTCATTTTACGAAAAAGTTCAGCATCCATTTTCTTCTCGAACCTCAGCATGACCAGCCCACTAAAATCAAGATCCCTTTTAATAATTTGATCAGAGAGGTCATTAAGCGCGTGGGGAGAAACAGCCTCATCAGAAAAAGTAAAGTATTTTGTTTTATATTTTTTGGAAAAAGACTCCAATTGATCCACCATGGGACTACTCTTATGCAGGCTGTATCGCTGCCCGTAAATATAACTATGAGTACAGAAGGTACATTTGCCCCAATAACATCCGCGGCTCTGAAGGACTGGTAAAACAGGATAGGGCGAAAGATATAAATCTACAGGCAGCCCATCAAAGGTCGGCGGTGGTATTTCATTGAACCGGATTGTTGCCTTACGCTCACTCACTTGAACCTGACCATTGATCTTATAGATAAGGTTTGGAACCTCCTCCAGGGAAGAACCGCTCTTTATTGTGGTCAAAAGTTGATCAAGCGGTTCTTCTCCCTCAAAAGTTATGATGGCGTTACAGAAAAGCTCAAAAAATTCAGGCCATTTTTTGAGCTTTTCCGCAATCACGCTGAAGATAGGTCCTCCAAGCACAATAAAAAGATGGGGATAACGCTTTTTAAGTATTCTGGCCAGTGTAAGGCCGGGAATAATCTGTGATGTACCGATAATGGAAATCCCTACAATGCCATAATCCTCCCAGCGCTCCGATCCTAACAGAAAATTTTCATATAACTCTATAAAAGGATTCGCCTCCTCGTCTGATACCACGGCTTGAGCCTTCCGGGAAGATTCCTCAGCTCCGCTTCCACTCCGGTAAGTTAGGAAGCTGAGCATGGATGGGAAATAGGCATCGGAAATTAGTTTGAGCGCCGATTGAATTATCGTATGGGCTTCCTGGTAAATATTGAATTTAAAAAATAGTTCAGGATCGCGCATCACTTTTTTAGCTTCATCAACCCGGGAAATGATAGTCCCGGAATATTGATTCCCAACAGATAGGACCTGGAGCAAGGCTTTTTCTACTTCTGTCAGGGATGATTTGTCTCGCAGGAAGTCTATCTTTCTCCTGCCCTTTGATACCACTTTCTCCAGAAATGGACGGGATAGAAAAATGTCATAGGAGAGGATATTAAAGTCTCTCTGGACAACATCCCATCCTTTTGACTGGAGGTATGATGTCAGATAGGGTGTACTCAAGTATGGCTGGGTAGGATACCACTGAAAGGGAAAAACGAGTAAGCTCTTCATGGTTTTTCGTGGTGGAAATTTATCATATGATGGAACAGGTGTCAAACTTTACTTTTTAAGAATTTGCTTAAGTCAGGTCTATTTGTCTTTTAAAGGTTCGGCTCCATTATATGCAAGAGATAATCTTTGAATCCCTGGTACAATTATCAGCAGTGAATAGCATATGAAGACTGTCAAGCCCAGAGGAGCTAACCACATCGCTCTATCAGGAGTAAAGAGTTTACCCACCTCGTAGCTACCGGCCATAGCAACATAACAGAGAATCAGGATTACTGTACTAATAATACGTAAATTTGCTTGCATTGCAACTGATCGTAAAAAAAAATAGGCGATAAAAGGTCCTATCATGCAATATGTGTTATTTTCTGTTCTTGAACTAAAAAGTAAAATAAATGATATTGCAACACTTATAATAATGATCGAACTTTCTTCTTTAGGGCTTTTTATCGAATGATATAAACTATAAAAAAAAGTTGCCAGGGCTAATATTAATGAAAAAACCATTTGAACTGAGGACTCTATGTTTACTCCAAAAATGTTGAGCATTCCAAAAAAAGATGCATAATCCTTGCGTTGACCCACTGTATAAGCAACCTCCAATGAATTTAAGAATTCCCTGTATTGATGAAACACATAGTCGGGTACTTGAAAAAAAAAAGGAAAAAGAAACAAGATGAGCATACCTGCAACTGCTGAAGGAAGACAACGCTTTGGAAAAACCCCACAAATTAGTAATAACGGTACTACCATATATGGTTTTAGCGCGAAACCAATGAGGCAAGCAATGACGCTGAGCGTATAGTTTTTATACGTTAAGGTATATGTAGTAATACATAGCAGACTTGCTATTGTCAGATTAATTTGGCCATTTCGCGCACTGTCAATTGCCAGGGGTAAAGAAAATAACGAGATAATGAGAAAGCTCTTTTTTATAGACATGGACCGGTATAATAATGCGACTATATAACATGAGAATGCATAGAGAGAAATGTTGACGATTCGCCATACAGCCTCAGCTATAGTAAATGGCATAATGGCAAAGGGTATCTGTATAATAGCTGAATGAGGAAGATACAAAAATCCTACTCCTTTACCAGTATAAAGATTTTGGCTGTTTATCCAATTTAAAGAAGCCTGCCAATACGATGGTGTCACAGTGTGATTTCCAGGGTTCATTACCGCATAAAAAACAAAATATGCTCCAAAAAGACACCATAATATTATCGTTAATTTCAAACCCTGGTTTTTTACGAACTTATTAAAAAGATCTACGAATCCTGTTTTATATTCTTGCATATGATAATCTGTGCACTTGTTAACTTATTCGATAGTTCACCAATCAACGGGGTTTTACTGAAAGCTGAAAGCTTATAGCTTTATTGTAAATCATAAATAAGTGTATCACTGTTAAATGTATACCAGGCAAACCAAAACCCCACAGTTGAATTTAAAAGTTTATTGTTTTTATTTGTAATATATGCAGTTGAAGACGCATTCTCATAATGCACCAATATGGGTTCTCCGCCAACAACATCCGCGATGGGTGTCTTTAACTTATTGAGTGTTGAATAAAAATACGCCTTTGCAACACCATTAAACCTGACGCCAATTATTCTTTCTTTTGGGTGAAAACGGGAATCCTTTTTTGATACCGGGAACATAAGTTCGTCGGATTTGTTATACACGGCATATTCATCTGCATCGTAGCTCGGCATATAGCCAAGTTCCGGCAAAGCAACAGTCGTCTCAGGGTGTAGCTTCTTCCAATAACCCCATGTGGTGTGTATGGAAGGCAATTGATTCAATTTACTTCCACTAAATTTGCCGGTTATGGCCTTCCCTTCAATTTGAGACCACAAAGAATCGCTATGGTGATCATAAAACAAAAGGTCACTGTTATAAAGCAATCCTGACACCGCAAAGGTAAGCTCCTTATTTCCTACCTGTCTATCAAACACAAGTCCTGTGCCACACAGCGGACAAAAGGAGATTAACACATCCCTGTCTCCAAGCCTGTCATTTACAAGTTCATGCCAATTAAGTATTTTAATGGGATAGGCTCTACTCTTTTTATTGACCGACAACCCCATGACACGATCAGAATCCTTCATAAATTCTACTGCGTTTGTTGCGGTTATAATTTCCGGGAAAATAACAGCCGGGATACCGTCTTTTGAGACTCCTCCCGATTTTATTTCTTTTAAGGGGACTAAATTATTGGAAAAATCGAAATCCATAAATGCCCAGGACTTTTCGTTTAAAATAGCAAAAATTATCAAAAGCGATAAAACAAATCCTTTGCAAAATTTACGTGTCATTTTTCCACCAGAGAGATTGGGGTCTGGCCACAATTTGCGACCACCTTTAATTTCTTTTTAGCTCAAAGCTGACCAGTGACTGCTGATCGCTTTACTTATCATACAGTCAAGTGTGGACTTGATCCATTTTTTTTAGTAACATGTTGGAAAAAAATAACTTAATTTATATATTCCTTGACCGATACTACTGATATAAATATAGTAATTTTAAATTTTCGACATAACCAAGTATGAAAAAACTTGAAAATATATACCAGCCGAGATTAAAAGAATTAGCAAATCATTATGAGCAGGTTTCATGTTGCCTTGATGATCTTGAATTATCTACAGCCCTAGAGGATTTGTTAACGAAGATCGGGTTTACTGTGAACCCTCAAGCCAAACAGAAGACGGCATCTTTGGTAAGCCACATTGCCAAATGGCTCAATGATGACCACCTTGTTTTACTAAACTACAAGAAAAAAACAGGCAGCAGTAGTAGTCTGTTAGATATTCTCAGAGCGATTAAAAGAGAGGATAAAAAAATATCCCTTAAAAACCTCATTCCTGTGCTGTGCATGCCTTCACCATCAAAAAGCCAACTGGAATCATTTAGATTATTTTCTACCTTTGATATTCAATTCGTATGCTCATTATCCTTTGACACAAGAATAGAGACAAGTCTTGAAGAGATTCTATCCGATTTAACGAATTTCAGTGAAATGATAAAAAAGGGTTTTACCGGTAAACCAAAAGTTCTAACTAAAGAACCTTCTCCGGAGATCGAAGATGTTAAAGAGTATAAAAGATTATTATCAAAAGGTGAAAGCCTCATGAAAGAGGGGAAGTATGAGGAGGCAATAGAATCTTTCACTCAAGCTATTGTAATAAATAAGTCATATGAATTGTTAATTGACAGGGGAGACGCTTTTTACAGAATATCAAAATATGTTAAAGCCCTTAATGATTACAGAGAAGCAAACAAGCTAATGCACAGTCTGCCGGAACCCTATACCAAAATAGGTACCTGTTGCTTCGCTTTAGTCAAAGAAAATGCAATAAGCAATAAAAAAGAACTTGTGAACAAGTGGTTCGCCCTGGGAATGAAACATTTTAATCTTGCGGAGAATGTTATCAAGCAAATGATAGAAGAAAACAAAAATACACCGGAAAACATGCCCGATGCTCCATTTGCGCCTCTGGCGAATGCGCTCATAGACTGTGATATCAGAGGACTAAAGTTGAAAGAAATGGAAAATCAGCTTTCGGAGTTGACTTTAACTGTTATTGAAAAAACTCAATCGGTGGATTACCTGAGTTCTGCTGTTGATATTGATGTGCGCATTGACCATGCGATTTTATTAACAAGAACAAAGAACTACGAAAAAGCAGAGAAAATATTCCGGCAAATCATTAAGGATGATCCTTCTCTGGTCGGACCCGCTTTTAATAATTTTGCTGTAGAATTAAGAAAAAACGGGAATGATGGGAAGGCTTTCGGAATTCTCAGAGAAATAATAGATTATGATATCCCTGACAAAAGTATTATTGTCGAAAACCTGAAGACAGCGGGAGTAAAGTATGCCTCGACTCTCAGGAAAAGCTCAAAACATCAGGAAGCTCTCGGTATCTATAAAATAATTCTACAAAACAATCCGCTTGAGAAGGAGTGGGTATTATGTGAATTAGCTGTAGCATACATGGAATTAAATAATAAGGAAAAGGCTTCTTCAATGCTGACGGAAGCAGTTCGCATTAACCCTCAATTAATGAAACAGGCAAAATTTAAGCGCTACCCTGATTTGGATAGTCTTGGAAAGAAATGACCGTAAAAGGAATTTTAATTAGATTAAAGTTCCGGGTGTTCAAGGATGAATTGGACGGCTTCCAACAACTCTGATTCAGGTTCCACGTATTGCACGCCATAATAAACCAAACCATGAGGCGCGGGACTGACCCGCCTTACTATCCCATCAAAACTTACAGGTTCTTTTCCCTCCTGGTACTCGAAAGATATAAAAATCGTGTCATTGACCTTATATTCAATATTCGTCATAACCCTGCATCCGTCCAAATTCATGTCTACAATGCTTCCTTCTCCAGAAGGTTTTAATTTTTGCATTCCGTTTTCAGTAACTAATCCCAATAATGCGGTCCAAAATGAAACATCAACCCTCACTTGCTTTCTGACATTAATCCCTTCCAGACCACCCTCAGGGTAAGAAAGGTTAAGAAAAGGGATTGAGGCATCTAATACTTTACTTTCAAATTTACAAACAAACCCATCCTCTGTGACGAATTGAACAGTGCAGATGCTATTAACCACTATCGCAAGAGCCGTTTGGTCCGTTTTGCTTAATCGGACAAGAAAGCCATCCTCATTTTCCCCTTTACATACAACGCAATGATATAGCTTATTTCTAAGTTTTGCCATAAGGCTAAAATCCGGAATCAAAATCTTTTTTACATCAACATCCATGGCAACAATATCCGCGTTAAAATTTTTTCTTAACCGCTGAATACGCTAAGATCGCAGAGGTTTTTGATTTATCTTTAGCTAATTATAACAAATTTAAAAAAAATTTCAAAAAAAGAACTTATAGCTCTTCGCAGAGAATTCGGAGAAAAGTTTTTATTAGCCACGAAGAACACGAACGAAAAAATTTTCCCTTAAAAAAAAGCCTGTCCTGAACTTGTTGAAGGAGGGATCTTGCCCTGAACTAAGTAGAAAGGTAGCGACTTAGTCGTCGGGGTGTGTAATGCTGATCGCTGAGTACTACTTCAAATCCATGCACTCAAGAAGAGGTTTGAGCCCTTTGATAGCCCTAGTGTTAAAATAGGCAGATTACTTCTCTGGATTCACCTTTACGGCAAAAACAAAACCAACAATCGCACCAATGATCGTCCAGGAGAATAAACTCGTGAGGCTTGGAATAAAGTCAGAAAAAAGGAGGGAGAAAGCCACCCCTACCATGGCACCAACAACGATGTGTCTTCCCAGGTGGGAGTGACCAAAGGGGAGAAGCTTCACGGGATCACTTTCCATCGAAGCGCGAAATGATTCCATCCCTTCATCCTTGAGTGACTTTTTTAAATTCTCATAAAGTCGCTCTAAGTTATTATCTTCCGGAAATTTTGGATGTTTAACAAGAGGTCTATTCTTCCCGTATCGGAGATATACTCTTATATTGGTGACTTCCTGACTGACAGCATCACGGTGCTGAAGAAGATACTGCTGCCACTCGCTTATTTTAGTGTAAGGATCGCCCTCTGGATAAATATGACTCCACGTTAAGAAACTCACAGGTCCTTTATCAAAATAGTCAAAAGACGCTTCCCACTTCTCTTCACTTAATAACGCTGCCCCCTGCAGATATGCTTTTCCCAGTTCCGTTTGCCCCTCAGCCTTGAGGAGACAGATCAGTTTATTGAGTAAAGAAGAAACATTTTTCTTCTTTTCTTCGATAAGTTTTGGATCAGACACAATAGACCCCAAATGGTAGTCTTGATAACATTTTTACCCAATTTTTTATTTGGGTATTAGCACGTCAAGACGCAAGATCAAGCCCTCTTGAGACCTGGTCTGAGTAACTTCGGCAAGCTCAGCAAAAGTTTTATCGAAGGAAGGATGCGTAATGCTGATGTCTGCCTATAATCCCTACCCCCGACACCTGTCAACTGCTTCATTGATAGCTGTATCTCATGATCCTTTTTTATTATTTGCCATCTTCATTCACAGACTGACTTGGATACGAAACTTCAAGAATAATAACATCCCCATCAGCGACAAAGGGCCCATGCACTTCTCTGGGTGGTCTGCTAGCGTAATAACCCGGTTCTAACCACAAGCCAAATGCCTCATCATATAGACGACCGGAGACTACAAAAATTTCTTCAGGATAATCATGGCTTTTGGGGCCAAAGGCTTTAGTGGAATAGCCACTTTTGAATTTTGTTAGTCTTGTGTAATCACCTGTTTCAGGATCTTCCGCAATAGTCAATTGCAGCAGGTTTCTATCTGTGCCTTCAATGAATTCCCACTCTTTAGAATTGTCACTTGCTAATGGATTCCAATAGGTTCTAGTGCTTTTCATAAATCCCTGACTTAAACAACTAACTTGTTAATAATCCGTGACCGTATATTGACGCTAACACGATGAAATCATATAAATTTGCAAGAATAGATTTTCTGAATATTACCATATAGATTATCAATTCCACAGAACAATTGAAGTTCCTTTTAGAAAGCTTCAGAATCTTGAACCCTCGAACCCTCGATTCCTTGTATCCTATTCATAGCTTTGCTGTCTGTGCAGTAATCAGTTCTCAGGAGTCTAAGATCAGAGATCGGGGTTAGATCATCAGTAACTAAATAAATAGCTTGACTAATGAATCAAATCCAATTTATATTGCTAATTATAGCAATTAATAATTTTATTTAAACTGTCATGAATTTCTTTAAGTGCTTTTTTATTTTATTCCTTTTATTAATCCCTGCTATTTCTGCAGCAGCAGGATTTCGTATTGGAGAACAGGGAGCTGCCGCAATGGGAAAGGCAAATGCTGTAACTGCAAGTATAAATGACGTAACTGCAGTCTTTTTTAATCCGGCAGCTCTAACATCTCTCAAGGGAAGTTGGATTTCAGCAGGTGGTACATTGATATCCCCTTCCACAGATTATAAAAACACAATTGGACTTGAAAGCAGCAAAGAGCCACAAATCTTTTATCCTCCCAATTTTTACGCGGGAACGTATTTGAAAGATAAAAAGATTGCGCTGGGACTTGGAATCTATGCACCCTTTGGCCTCGGTTCAAAATGGAGTGATACCGGTCCCTTTAGATATGAAGCAACATACACGGATCTTAAGGTATTCAATATCAATCCAACCATCGCGTATAAGATTAATCCCGTTGTTTCCATAGGAGGAGGAATAAATTACCAAAAACTCTTTGTCACATACGATAAGCAAAATCCCTGGTCGGCTTTTGGCGGAACTACAGACGGAAAAGCACACCTTACTGGCGAGGGAAGCGGTTTGGGCTATAATTTCGGGATTCTATTTTCTCCTACAGAAAAATTTCAAATAGGAATCGCGTACCGGAGTCGTATCCAGATTGACATCAATGGTTATCTGGAATTATCCAATATTAACGGAGCTTCTCCGTTATCAACTTTTGGAAGTTCACAATTCAAATCAGACGTCTCTCTTCCTTTAGACCTGCCTGATATTTTATTCTTTGGCATCGCTTACAAACTTTTTGACCGACTGACAGTGGAATTTGACTTTGACTGGACAGGTTGGAGTAGCTTTAAGCAACTCAAGTTTGATTATGCGGATGAAAAACCACCATTTTTAACTGATACTATCACAAAAAAAAACTGGAGGAATGTTTTGGCCTTTCGCGCAGGATTAGAATATTCATTTAATGATAATTTAAAGGCAAGAGCCGGATACGCATACGATCCCAACCCTGTACCGGAAGATACTTTTGAACCACGCATAACAGACAGTAACAGACATCAGGTAACTATCGGCAACGGTTATACATTTGGCAGGTTTATCGTTGACGTTGCTTACATGGCGGTTTTTTTTGAAAAACGCAATATCACTAACAATGAAATCGACACCCCGTCTGCGGATATTAATGGAACTTACAAATCATTTAGTCATTTGGTGGGAGCAAATATTTCGTATAACTTTTGAGGAAGCTTTCAGCAAACAGCGGTCAGTGGTCAGTTTTTTTGGAACTGAAGTTATTCATGAAAGATTTTAGAGAATTAAAAGTCTGGGAAAAGGCTCATAATTTAACTCTAAAGATATACAAAAACACCAAAAGCTTTCCCCAACATGAGTTGTATGGCTTAACAAGTCAGATCAGACGTTCCTGTGCATCCGTACCGGCTAACATTGCAGAGGGGTGTGGCAGGAGTGGAGATGCGGAATTAAACCGTTTCCTTAATATTGCTATGGGCTCAGCAAATGAATTAGAGTATCTACTTTTGCTGTCAAATGAACTTAATTTATTAAGCGGTTCAGACAATAAGGAGGTTTCAAAAGAAATAATGGAAATAAAACGAATGCTTGCAGGATTTATTAAAAAGCTGAAAGCTGATCGCTGACTGCTGATAGCAGTTTCATTCACACTCCACAACATTTTTTATATTTTTTCCCGCTGCCGCAGGGGCATGGTTGATTGCGACCAACCTTTTCAGTCTTCCTTTTTACCGTATTTTGAACTCCACCTCCACCCTTGCTTTCCGGCGGAGCTCCGTGATGTTCTAACATTTTCTGCTGCCGTTGCGGCATAAGACCCATCTCCTGTTCCTCCTCAGATGCAACCTGTACACGGAAGAGGTATTCCATTATCTCCTCTTTAATCCGCTGGATCATTGCCATAAACATTTCATACCCTTCCCTCTTGTACTCGCTCAGGGGATTTTTCTGTGCGTAACCACGAAGTCCTATCCCTTCTTTGAGATGATCCATGCTAAGAAGATGGTCTTTCCAGATGGTATCAATCACATGTAACATAATTCTTTTTTCCAGCCAGCGGATTTTCTCATCTCCCATCTGCTTTTCACGCGATTGATAAGCTTCCTTTATAGTTTTTAAAAGGCGTTCTTTAAAATCTTCACAGGTTAATTCATCAATTTCCAGTTCCTGCTGATTATCTATCTTTATTGATTTCTTTCCATTCAGGGACAGGTTTACGGAGAAGAGACTGAATATCCACTCTTTAAGACCTTCCATATCCCAATCCTCAGTATATGCTTCCGGATCAATGAAAGTATTATATGAATCTTCAAAAAGATCTTCGATCATTTCGAAAATTCTTTCTTTTAAGTTTTTTCCCTCCAAGACTTCCCGCCTTTGTTCATAGATAACCTCTCTTTGTTTATTCATTACATCATCATATTCCAGCAGATGCTTTCTGATATCAAAATTATGTCCTTCTACCTTTTTCTGGGCATTTTCTATTGCCTTGGAAATAAGTTTATGCTCGATAGGTACCCCTTCTTCCATACCCAGTTTTTGCATAATTCCGGAAAGTCTGTCTGATCCGAAAATCCGCATTAAATCGTCTTCCATAGAAATATAAAACCGGGAGGAACCGTGGTCTCCCTGGCGTCCTGACCTCCCCCTGAGCTGATTATCTATTCTGCGGCTTTCATGCCTTTCTGATCCGAGGATATGCAGTCCTCCCAGGTCTGGAACTCCATCTTCAAGGACAATATCCGTACCCCTACCTGCCATATTCGTGGCAATTGTCACCGACCCTTTTTTTCCGGCAGCCGCGACAATTTCTGCTTCTTTTTCATGATGTTTGGCGTTCAACACATGATGTTTTACACCTCGTTTTTTGAGCATATGGCTGAGTTTTTCTGAATTTTCTATTGAAATGGTTCCAACCAGCATCGGCTGACCTTTTTCATTCAACTCAACGATTTCATCAACAATGGCATTAAACTTTTCTTTTGTGGTCCGGTATATCACATCAGCATAATCATCACGTACCATATTTTTATTAGTCGGTACAACTATAACCTCCAGTTTATAAATAGAATGAAATTCCGCCGCTTCTGTATCAGCAGTACCTGTCATACCGCCCAGTTTTTCGTACATCCTGAAAAAGTTTTGAAATGTAATAGTAGCCAGGGTTTGGTTTTCGCTTTCAATCTTCACGCTCTCTTTTGCTTCAAGAGCCTGGTGCAATCCGTCACTGTATCTCCGACCAGGCATCATCCTTCCTGTAAATTCATCAACAATAAGCACCTCGCCCTCTTTCACAACATAATCCACATCTCTTTTAAAAATGGCGTGTGCTTTTAGCCCCTGGTTTACATGATGTAGAATTTCGATATTTTTAGGATCGTAAAGGTTGTTTAAATTCAAAAGTTTTTCAGCTTTAGCCACCCCGTTTTCAGTTAATGTGACTGCGCGAGTTTTTTCTTCTATTTCAAAATCATTTCCTTTTTTCAGCGAAGGGATTATCCGGTTAATTTTGTAATATTTGTCAGTTGACTCTTCTGAAGGACCTGAAATAATCAAAGGAGTTCTTGCTTCATCTACCAAAATGCTGTCTACTTCATCTACTATGGAATAATTTAAGTGTTTTTGTACAAACTCGGCGCTATCGAATTTCATATTGTCGCGCAGATAATCAAATCCAAACTCATTATTGGTACCGTAAGTTATGTCAGATTGATAAGCTTCCTGGCGTTCTTTATCGTTCATATCGTGTTGGATCACGCCAACGCTCATAC
>Ga0208638_1000117_pt1 | contig 66097 bp, 54 predicted proteins | sample ETNtaG_34_FD_185753 | JGI IMG/M metagenome (GOLD analysis project Ga0208638, IMG submission 185753) | Marine microbial and viral communities from oxygen minimum zone, Eastern Pacific Ocean - ETNP201306SV51 (SPAdes) (version 2) | ecosystem: Environmental > Aquatic > Marine > Oceanic ...
GTTGGATCATCGGGCGGCTACACCAGATCTCGGACAGTATCGCCGGGTCGATGGGCGACTATCGGCTGGACCAAGTGGCCCAGTTATTGCACTCGTTCATCTGGGACGAGTACTGCAGCTGGTACCTGGAGATAGCGAAAATCGAACTGGCTGACCCGAACCTTTCGCCGGCACACAAAACCGGTATCCGCCAAACCCTAGTCGACGTGCTGGAGACCTCACTGCGCCTGGCTCATCCGATCATGCCGTTCATCTCAGAAGCCTTATGGCAAAAGCTGCAGCGACGAACTACTGCCACCGGTGATTCGATTATGGTCCAGCCCTACCCGATAGCTGACCCGGAAGTGATCGACCCCGCAGCCATGGCGGACATGGCCTGGGTGCAGACACTGGTTAGTGGACTGCGCAATATCCGCGGTGAGATGAATATCGAACCGCGTCAGCGACTGCCGGCATTGCTGCAGGGCGGCAACGACACCGACCGTCAGCGCGCAGACACATTCCACGCGCTACTGCTGGAATTAGGCCGCCTCGAGAGTCTGGACTACATATCCGGACAGGGCGAGCCCCCCAAGAGCGCCACCGCGCTCGTGGGTGAAATGAAAATCCTGGTGCCCATGGGCTCACTGATTGACCGTGACGCCGAACTCAAGCGCCTCACCCGAGAGATCGACAAACTGGACGGCGACCTCAAGCGCTGCCAAGAGAAACTCGCCAACCAGGATTTCCTCTCACGAGCACCACAGAAAATTGTTGCTAAGGAGCGTGTGCGCGCCGGCGACCTGACCCACTCCATCGAGGAGTTGCAAGCGCAGCAGCAGCGGATTCGCACACTCTGACGCGCCCATCCCGCACCTGCGATCATTATCCGGCCGCTACCGCCACCATCGCCACCGCTGCGGTCTCGGTCCGCAAGACACCGGTACCAACCGCCACACAAGCGCTGCCAAGGGACTTCAAATCAGCCTGCTCAGGTGGCGTAAATCCCCCTTCAGGCCCCACCAACAGCCAGCAGGGTGAGGCTGTGACCGCGTCCACGCCGGGAAACGCCCGAGCCAGAGGATCAGTACCGACCATGGCCAATAACACCAGGCATTCTGGCGTCGCCCCCCGAGCGGCCAGTTGTCGAGGCGCCAGTGGTGGGTGCAACACCGGCAGCCAAGGCCGATGGCTTTGCTTGCAGGCCTCGATGAGCGTTCGCTGCCAGCGCTCAAATGCCTTGTTTGAGGCCTGGCTGACGCTGTGCTCGCAGATCAACGGGGTAAAGTCAGTCATACCAAGCTGGGTTGCCATATCGAGCATTACCCCCTGGCGGTCACCCTTGGGCAGGGCGCTGAAAAGATGGATCTGGGCCGGTGGTAGTGGGTGCACGTGATGCTGACCCAGCGCCACCGTCACGCCAGTTGGCCGTTGACTGGTATCAGCGATACAACCTTCGGCCACCCGGCCGGCACCATCAAACAAGGTGAGGGTATCGCCGATTTTAAGGCGCCGCGCGCGCAGCGCATGGTGTGCCTCGCTAACCGGCAATGCTACTTGCACCCCGGCACCGGCTAAGCCGGGACAATAGAACCAAAACGAGTCGATCATGAGCTGCCTGCCAGGTAGACATCGTAGCGGACTGCACGGCCGGCATGGGTTAGATCAGGCGGGCCGCCGAGTGCCGGCGCATGCCGAGGTCTTTTCACCACCACCCGCTTAAGTGCCCGCTCCCGGGCGAGCCTTGCCAACACTGCTGCGTCATTGTCATCTCCCACTAATGCTCGCAGCATAAGCTGAGCCTTGCATGAGCGCGCGCTTTTTTGCTGATGGCTCGGAAACATTGGATCTAGAAACACCACGTCAGCTGGTGGCAAGGTTGTCAGCAGATACCGGCTATCGCCGGTGATCACGCTAAGGCCTGCATTAGGCTGGCACGACAAAAAGCGCGGTGCTGCATCTGCTAGCAGCTCGGCAACCACGGTCGAGCGCTCGATCGCAACGACCCGCTTGCCGCGATGTGCGAAATCGAAAGCATCGAACCCGAAGCCGGCTGTGGCGTCGATAATGGTGCAGCAATGCCGACCAAGTGCCCGCGCGATGAGGTCGCGGCCGCTCGGCACAGTTCGGCGTCGAGCCGGGTCGAGCCACAGCGCCCGGGTACCAGGTTGGCCCTGGTCCTTGAGGGTCAACCCCCCGGAATGCACTTGTAGCAGGAAACGGTAAACTTCACTCCGCGCCTCGGCCAGCGGCAGCGCCAACCGTTCGGCCAGCGCCGCGGCCTTCCCAGCCAGAGCGGACTCCATGGGCACAACGGCGGTAGTATTCCCTTTCGGCTGCATGGGCGCTTTGACAGCGGCTGGCGGTTGGGCTACAAACAATAACACCGACGATTCTAAACAACAGTCAGGCTAACTATGGGATTTCTTGACGGCAAGCGAGCATTGATCACGGGTGTTGCGTCCAATCGCTCCATCGCCTGGGGCATCGCCCAGGCTATGCACCGCGAGGGCGCAACGTTGGCCCTCACTTACCAGAACGACAAGTTGCAGCCCCGAGTCGAACAGTTTGCGCAGGACCTGGACTCGCAGATCGTGCTGCCTTGCGACGTCGGCAGCGACGACGAAATCGAGGCCGTGGCAACGGCCCTGGCCGAACACTGGGACCATCTCGACATCCTGGTGCACTCGATCGGCTTTGCGCCGCGCGAACAACTCGAGGGTCTGTTCCTGGACTCGGTCACCCGGTCCGGTTTCAACACCGCCCACGAAATCAGTTCTTTCAGTTTTGCTGCGTTGGCACGGGCCACACGCCCGCTCATGCAAGCCGGTGGCGCCATGCTGACGCTTAGTTACATCGGCTCGGAGCGCTCCATGCCGGGCTATAACGTGATGGGCTTAGCCAAAGCCAGCCTCGAGGCCAACGTGCGATACCTGGCCCAGTCATTGGGGGGCGAGGGTATCCGCGTTAACGGCATCTCGGCCGGACCGATCCGGACACTGGCGGCATCTGGCATCCGCGGCTTCAGGAAAATGATGAACTTCTACGAGCACACTGCGCCGCTGGGACGGGGTGTAACTATCGAGGAAGTCGGCAACACAGCCGCATTCCTGTGCTCGGACCTTGCCTCGGGCATCACCGGAGAGATTACCTACGTCGATGCTGGCTTCAACACTGTAGGTATCAGCCCGCATTTTGCTGATCAGGCTTAAGGCGACTGCTGCAGCATCGGGTTCAAAGATTGTCGTCGTAGATGCTCACGTCTGCATCCGCCCGCAGGGTGCGGTTGACCTCGGCAAAGAGCTCCTCACCGCGGCGGGTAAGCAACAACTGGGCAACCTCTTCCCGTTCGGCCGAACTCACCGCGGCCGGATTTCCCGCCTCGACCCGCTCAAGCCTATACACCAGATAATGGCTGGTATCTAGCCGCAGACCGCCGTAACCCGCCACCCCGGGAGCCGGTACCGGTGCCGAAAAAACAGCCTCGACCACCGCCTGCTCCAGCGGTTCGCTGGCAGCGCCCATATCCTGCGGTAACTCCCGCGCTTCTAGGCCGCCGTCAGCAAGAACTTGTGCCCAGTCGGCGCCATTCCGGACGCGCTCGACCATAACGCTGCCTGCAGCTTCTAGGTCCACCCCGGCTGCTGCCTCGCGCAATTGCCGACCGATCGATTCATGTACCTCTGCCAGTGACTGGCGTCGTCGCTCCCGGTGATCTCTCACATGGACGGCGACCAGGGTATCGGCGTCAACCTCGAGCATCTCGCTATTCAGTTGATCTACCAGCACCTCGGTGCTAAAAGCCGCCTCGCGCACCACGCCGGACGCAGCGATACCAGTGCCTGATTCACGCGAGAACCACTCGCTGTGCCGCACCTCGAGCTCGAGCGCCTCAGCCCCTGGCTCCAGCGAATCGGGCTGCTCGTAGACGATGTTTTGGAATTCCTCGGCCAGTACCACGAACCGCTCCTCGGCTTCGCGTCGGCGCAACTCGTCCTCAATCTCGCCATGCACCTCGGCAAAGGTCTCGACCCGTGTCAGGGTCAGGTCGACCAGTTTGATTACGTGCCAGCCGTACTCGGTCCGTACCGGGTCGCTGATCTCGCCCCTGGCGAGGGCAAAGACCGCCTCCTCGAACGCTTCTGCCATGGTACCGGGGCGAATGAGCCCGAGGTCACCGCCGCGCCTGGCCGAGCCCGGGTCATCGGAGTGTGCTTGTGCCAGGGCTGCAAAATCTTCGCCATCTCGGGCCCGTTTGACCAGCGCCGCAGCCTTCTCGCGGGCACTCACCACAGCCGCTTCGCCCGCCTCGGCCGCTAACGCAATCAAAATATGGCGGGCGCTGCGGCTGCCAGGCAGCGAGAAGCGCTCCGGGTTCTCGTCAAAAAAATGCCTGGCCGCGGCTGGTTCGACTTCGATCTCGGCGGCAAGATCCGCCACCGACAATCGCAGGTAATCCACCTGCACCTCGGCCGGTGCGAAATATCCATCCGGATTGCTCTCATATTGGTCCTGGATGGCATCTTCGGTAACTATTGCGGCATCCCGGAAAAGCGCAATATCCAGCAAAGCATAACTGGCGATACGCTTCTGTCCCAGTAACTGCAGGGCCTGGTCCACCGCCGCGTCGGTGACGAACGCAGTTTGGCTCAGCCCGGCCAGCAACTGCTCTAGCGCACCCTGCTGGCGCTGCTGCTGCTCGAATCCCTCCACTGAAAGGCCCGCGTTACGCACCAGCATCTCGTAACGCTGCTGGTCGAAAGCACCGTCGCTCTGGAATGCCGGCATCGATCGAATTCGACTCGCCAGCTGCTGGTCGGTTAGCCGAAAACCCCGGCGATGCAGGTAGTCGGCCTGCAGGTTCCGGTCGATCAGTGACTCCAGCACCTGCCGTTTGAAAGCCAGGGTTGCGAAATACTCCGCATCGACGTTACGACCCATGAGCTGGACCAGTGATCGGCGCTGGTCAGCAAGTGCTTGCTGGTAGACCTGCTGTTCTATATCAATGCCGTTAGCGGTCGCGACTACAACCTTGGCAGCGCCTTCGAAGTAGGAGTTGATGCCCCACAGGGCAAAAGGAATGGTAATCAGGATAACTATGGCCCAGGCAATCCAGCCAGTTGCTTTTTCCCTGATTGTTGTCAACATAATCGGGTTTTCCTCTGCTTGGACCCCAAGGCGGCAAATAAAAAGGCCAGGCGAGGGCGCTGATCACGCATCTGCCTGGCCTTGTCTTCAGTGGCGGAGCGGACGGGACTCGAACCCGCGACCACCGGCGTGACAGGCCGGTATTCTAACCAACTGAACTACCGCTCCGGAATTTCTTGATGGAAAGCCCGCAGAATCTGCCTCTACGGACCTTTGGTGGGTGCTGCGGGGTTCGAACCTGCGACCTTCGCCTTGTAAGGGCGACGCTCTCCCAACTGAGCTAAGCACCCCGAAAAAGGGGGCGCTAGTTTAAGGCATCCTTTAAGCCTTTGCCAGCCTTGAACTTGGGCGCTTTGGACGGCGCGATATAGATGCTTTCGCCGGTACGTGGATTGCGGCCGGTGCGCGCCGCACGTGCACTGACCGAGAAAGTGCCGAACCCGACCAGTTGAACCTGTTCGCCCCGCTGCAGGGCCGAAGTGATACTACCGAGGACTGCTTCAACCGACGAGGCGGAGTCCGTCTTACTCAAACCGGCTGCGGCTGCTACAGCATCAATGAGATCAGCTTTGTTCATGTTTAATCCCCTTGTTCAGTCGTGATAACTAACCGCCTAGCGCAAGAATCATGAGACCTTCGGCGGTACGTGTGTTGCTAGATCATTGCTCGCTCCTGCCAGCGCCTTTTAGCGCAAAACCCTTATACCAAGGGCAAAAATTGGGTGTCAACTGTCCTGGCTCCAGTTCCGGTTCGGGCGACGGCCGACGGGCGCTCTGTAAAATTAGTTTCTACAGTAAAAGTATGGCCTAAATTATTAATAAACAGGAAAAAATGACAACACCCGATAGGCGATTAGCGCACTGATCGGCGATTTCGAGAAAAGGTTTTTTCAGCAACAGCACAAAATGCTGGCGCCCGGCAACATCAGTGGGTACGTGCGCCTTCCCGATCGGCTGGTTTCTTGCGGCCCTTGCCAGTCGGCGCAGTTCCCTCACCGCCTTTAGGACGTGGCATTTTTTCGAGCGCCACCGCAAAAACCTCGTCGATCCAGCGTACCGGAATGATCTCGAGGCCACCCTTGATGTTCTTGGGAATCTCGATCAATTCCTTCGCGTTTTCCTCCGGGATCAGTACCGTGTCGATGCCGCCACGGTGGGCCGCCAACAACTTCTCTTTGAGGCCGCCGATTGGTAACACTTCACCGCGCAGAGTGATTTCCCCGGTCATAGCAACATCCGAACGGATCGGGATACCGGTAATAGCAGAGATCATCACTGTACACATGCCAATGCCGGCACTCGGGCCATCCTTGGGCGTGGCGCCCTCGGGCACGTGAATATGTATGTCCTGTTTCTGGTAGAAATCGACCTCGATTCCGTACTGGGCCGAACGCGTGCGCACTACCGATATGGCCGCTTGAATAGACTCCTGCATCACGTCTCCAAGCTTGCCGGTAAAACTATGCTTGCCCTTGCCCGGCATCACCGCCGCTTCCATGGTGAGCAGTTCCCCGCCAACCTCGGTCCAGGCTAGGCCGGTAGCTTGGCCGACTCGGTTTCGCTCCTCGGCCCGCCCATAGCGATAGCGCCTGACGCCGAGGTACTTCTCAAGACTGCGTGATGCGATCGAGACCTTGGTTTTCTTCTGGGTAAGCAGTAATTCCTTAGCTACCTTACGGCAGATCTTGGCGATCTCTCGCTCGAGAGCACGGACACCGGCCTCGCGGGTGTAATAGCGCACGATGTTGACCAGCACCTGCTTGTTGATGCGGATCTCGTGGTCCTTGAGGCCATTGTTGGCAATTTGTTTCGGCACGAGGTAACGCGTAGCAATGTTAATCTTTTCGTCCTCGGTGTAGCCCGAGATACGAATGACCTCCATCCGGTCTAACAGCGGCGAGGGAATGTTGAGAGTGTTCGCCGTAGCGATAAACATAACCTCCGACAAGTCGTAATCAACCTCGAGGTAGTGGTCGCCGAATTTATGATTCTGCTCGGGGTCCAGCACCTCGAGCAGCGCCGACGAAGGGTCACCGCGAAAATCCATCGACATCTTGTCGACCTCGTCGAGCATGAACAGCGGATTGCGGGTGCCCTTCCTGGCCATGTTCTGGATGATCTTGCCCGGCAGCGAGCCGATGTAGGTGCGCCGGTGGCCACGAATCTCGGCCTCGTCGCGCATGCCACCCAGCGACATGCGCACGAACTTACGATTGGTGGCATTGGCTATCGACTCACCCAACGAGGTCTTGCCCACGCCCGGTGGACCCACCAGGCACAGAATTGGCCCTTTGACCTTGTTGATGCGCTGCTGCACTGCGAGGTACTCGAGAATGCGCTCTTTGACCTTCTCCAGGCCGTAGTGGTCCGCCTCAAGTGTCACCTCAGCCCGAGCCAGGTCCTTTGATATACGACTGCGTTTCTTCCAGGGCACCTGCAGCAACCAGTCGATGTAATTGCGCACTACCGTGGCCTCGGCCGACATGGGCGACATCATGCGCAGTTTTTTCAGTTCCGATTCGGCCTTCTCCCTGGCCTCCTTGGGCATGCCGGCTTTGTCTACCTTCTGCTGCAGTTCTTCCATCTCGTTCGGAGCGTCGTCCATTTCCCCAAGCTCTTTCTGGATGGCCTTCATCTGCTCGTTCAGGTAGTACTCGCGCTGACTCTTCTCCATCTGCTTCTTGACCCGGCCACGCAGGCGTTTCTCCACTTGCAGCAGGTCGATCTCTGAATCCATGATGCCGAGGATGTGCTCAAGACGCTCGCGAGCGTTCCCGATCTCGAGAATCTTCTGCTTGTCGTCGTTGCGCAAGGTCAAGTGGGCAGCGACGGTATCGGCCAACCGACCCGGGTCATCGATTCCGGTGAGGGAGGTAAGCACTTCGGGCGGGATCTTTGAGTTGAGCTTGACGTACTGCTCAAACTCGGTGGTGATGGCCCGTATCAGCACCTCGCCTTCGCGATCCTCGAGTTCCCCCTCCTGCACAGGTGCCGCATCTATTACGAAACTTTCCTCGGTCTCGACATAGTTGACGATAGCAGCACGTGAGACACCCTCGACCAGCACTTTGACGGTGCCGTCTGGCAGTTTCAGCAGTTGCAAGATGTTGGCGACCGCGCCGATACCGAAAATATTTTCGGGCGCGGGATCGTCGTCCGCAGCGTCATGCTGGGCAGCCAGAAAAATCTGCTTGCCCGCCTGCACGGCTTCCTCCAGCGCCTTGATGGACTTCTCTCGGCCTACGAACAGCGGGATAACCATGTGTGGAAACACCACGACATCCCGCAGCGGTAACATATGGTAGCGGGTGCGGGGAGTGATCTCGTCGTTCGGTATCTGTTCGCTCATCTTTCGGTTTCCGAAGGTCAATTAAAGCAGTTTCCGTAGGAGCGCTAGACAGATGTCGCATCGGAGCGCAACCGACCGGCCCGGCCCGGGCATCGCCTCGGCACCTGTCATATTGTATCTGCGGGCGCGATGGGCTTCTTTCAAGCCCAGCCCAAGCCAAAAACTGTAGAATTTAGGACGATTGGCGGCTGCTGCGTTGCTCGTCTTCGTACATGAACAACGGCTGGGCGCCCTCCTCGATGACGTTGGCGTCCATCGTGACTCGGGTAACATTCTGCATTGAAGGTAACTCGAACATGGTCTGAAGTAGGGCTTTTTCGAGGATCGAGCGCAGGCCGCGAGCACCGGTCTTACGTTCCATGGCCTTGCGGGCAGCCGCCTTAAGGGCGTCGGCCCGTATCTCCAAATCCACCCCTTCGAGCTCGAACAACTTCTGGTACTGCTTGACCAGGGCATTTTTCGGCTCGGTAAGGATGGTAATCAGTGCCGCCTCATCCAACTCTTCCAAGATGGCAACCACCGGCATGCGGCCAACAAACTCCGGAATCAGGCCGTACTTTATGAGATCCTCGGGCTCAAGATCATGTAAAAACTCACTGACTCGATCGGTGTGGGTTTTGCTCTTAATGTCAGCGCCAAAACCAATGCCGGACTTTTCCGAGCGTTCCTGGATAACCTTCTCGAGCCCGGCAAAAGCACCGCCGCAGATGAATAGCACATTGCGCGTGTCGACCTGCAGGAACTCCTGCTGCGGATGCTTACGCCCACCTTGGGGCGGCACCGAGGCGATAGTACCCTCGATGAGTTTTAACAGTGCCTGCTGGACACCCTCGCCGGAGACATCGCGGGTGATGGAAGGGTTGTCCGACTTGCGCGAAATCTTGTCGATCTCGTCAATGTAGACGATGCCAACCTGCGCCTTCTCGACATCGTAGTCACACTTTTGTAGCAACTTCTGGATGATATTCTCGACGTCCTCACCCACGTAACCGGCCTCGGTCAGTGTAGTAGCGTCGGCAATGGTGAACGGCACGTTGAGTTCCTGTGCCAAAGTCTCGGCGAGCAACGTTTTGCCCGAGCCGGTAGGGCCAATCATCAGAATGTTGCTCTTGGAGATATCGACCTCGCCAATAGCCTCTTCGTGCTCGATCCGTTTGTAGTGATTGTAGACCGCGACCGACAACACCTTCTTGGCCTCCGTCTGGCCGATGACGTATTCGTCAAGCCGGGCGCAGATCTCTTGCGGCGTGGGGTAACGGGAGTCGCGCTCAGCCTGGGCATCGGCATCTTCCGTTTCCTCACGGATGATCTCGTTGCACAACTCAACGCACTCGTCACAGACAAACACCGACGGACCTGCGATTAACTTGCGCACTTCATGCTGGCTTTTACCGCAGAAGGAGCAGTAGAGCAGTTTATCGCCTTTCTTATCGCCGTCACTGTCGGCCATTATCTATCCTCACTCGCATTTCAGGAACTCTGGGACTGAATGATACACCGATAACCAGACAAAACCCTGTCCGACCCCGCATGCCTAACGATGCAGCGTTTAGAAAAAAAATGCAAGCGCCCGCCCCGTAACTGGGCAACGACCACCTGCCAGGAACTATTCTTCTTCCCGGCTGCTGATAACCTCATCGACAATGCCGTATTCAACTGCCTCGGATCCATCCATGAAGTTATCACGTTCAGTGTCGGCCGTTACCGCATCTACCTCACGGCCGGTGTGCGTCGCCAGAATATGATTCAACCGATCACGCAGGCGCAGAATCTCGCGAGCATGGATGTCAATATCGGTGGCCTGGCCTTGGAAGCCACCCCACGGTTGGTGGATCATGATGCGCGAGTGCGGTAGTGTGAAGCGCTTGCCGCCAGCACCACCAGCGAGAATCACTGCGCCCATACTGGCAGCCTGACCGATGCACACTGTACTGACGTCCGGCCGGACGAACTGCATCGTGTCATAGATGGCCAGGCCCGGGTTGACCGCGCCACCGGGCGAGTTGACGTACAGGTGAATGTCCTTATCTGGGTTTTCTGACTCGAGGAACAACAACTGTGCTACCACCAAGTTGGCCATGTAGTCCTCGATCGGCCCTACTATGAACACTACCCGCTCCTTAAGCAGGCGCGAGTAGATGTCATACGCCCTCTCGCCGCGCCCGGTGGTTTCTATAACCATGGGCACCAGGCCAAGGTTCTGGGGTTGGCTTAAATCACGGTTGGACGGTATCTCCCTCACTGTACTCACCTCGCTACGTACTTGTAGAATTAGATCGGGCAGCGCCGGATAAAGCCGGCTGCATCAATTGTTCAAACGACACGGGCGTCGCCACCTTATCAGCCTCGGTCAGCAGTTCCTCTATCACCTGCTCCTCGACGATGGCCGCCTCAACCTGGGCCAGGCGGCTCGGGTCCTCGTAGTGCCAGCCGACAAACTGCTGCGGGTCATCGTAATTCGCGCCCATTTCCTCAACCCGCGTCCGCACCCGGTCACCATCCGGTTTAATCTCGCGGCGTTTGACGATCTCGTGTAGCACCAGACCCAACTTGACCCTTTTACAGGCCTCTTCCAGATAGTGGCTGCGGTCGATGGGCCCGTCCGCCGGCAAACCTTGGCGACGCAATTGCTCGCGCACCGCCATTATCGCGCGATCGATCTCCTCGTCCACCAGTGCCTGGGGCAATTCGAACTCATTGCCCTCGAGCAACGCTTCGAGTACTGCCTGGCGGGTATCACTACGCAATCTCTGGTCACACTCGCGCTCAAGGCTGACTTGGATCTCTTCGCGGAGAGACGTCTCTTGGCCGTCCTTAATCCCGAAAGCGCGGATGAAGGCCTCGTCAATCTCAGGCACCTGCGGTTTACCCACCTCCTTGACGGTGACGGCAAACACCGCGTCCTTGCCGGCCACGGCGACGCCAGGGTAATCCCCGGGAAAAGTCAGTTTGACGGTGAGTTCAGTACCTGCCTGCGCCCCCTGCAATTGCTGGTCAAAGGTCTCGAGCAGTGCGCCGTCACCCAGCACCACAGGATAATCCTTTGCGGTACCGCCTTCGAACACCTCACCGTCGATGGTGCCCTGAAAATCGATCACCACCCGGTCGCCTTCCTTTGCCGGCTCCACGCCGGCCTCATAGGTCGTGCGCTGACGGCGCAGTGTCTCGATAGTGCGGTCGACATCAGCATCACCGACTTCACAGGATTTCTCTGCTATTTTCTTACCCTTTATGTCGACGTATCCGATCTCCGGAAACACCTCGAAACTCGCCACGAACTCCAGATCCTGGCCACGGACCAGGCTTTTCGGCTCGATCGACGGGGGGCCGGCGGTCTCGACCGACTCCTTGATCACGGCTTCACGGTAACTCGCTCCAATAAGTTCCTGGGCCGCTTCTTGCAATGCCTGCTGCGAGAAACGCGCCTCAACCACTTTAAGCGGCACCTTGCCCGGGCGAAACCCCGGAATCTTGGCAGTGCGCGCAAGTCGCGTAAGACGTGCCGTGACCGCACTATCCAGCTGGTCGGCGGGAACCTTGATGGTCATGCGTCGACTGATGGCGCCGGTGGTCTCTAGCGATACGTCCATAGATTGTTTCCAGTCACTGCCTGGCGGACCCCACAGGCGAGTCGTGCTAGCCGGTGTCTGCGCTGGTGCGAAAGGGGAGAGTCGAACTCCCACGGGTTGCCCCACTGGCACCTAAAGCCAGCGCGTCTACCAGTTCCGCCACTTTCGCGCCTGTCTCCTACCCCAGCAACAGTTCCGACCCTGCCTCGGATCACGGACCGTCGCGCGGTATTTGGTGGGCCGTGCAGGGATCGAACCTGCGACCCGCTGATTAAGAGTCAGCATAGATGGCCTCAACTTGAATCGGGACGACACGCGTTGAGACGGTACATACACTGTTTTCTCAAGGCGTTACTTTACTTCCGTGTCTCAGATTGTATCAGTCAAGAGCACTCCGACGCAGCAAGAAGTATCGCTCAAAGTATCATTTTCATCGGAGACTGCCATGCAAATCAAATTGAATGATAAATCCATCAAAGCAGCCAAGCCGGCTGCCAAGCCCCGTGAACTGACGATCGCGGGCCACCCCAACCTTGTCTTGAAGGTCTACCCCGCCTCTGGTCGCTGCCCCACTGGCACCAAAACGTTCTCGTATAGGTACCGCACACGATCTGGACTTCGGAGAGTCACCATCGGCACTTATCCTGCCATGCCCCTCCAGGAAGTACGTGAGCGCTATCTTGGGTACGAACGCCTTCGTGCCGAGGGCGGCGATCCTCAAAAGAAGGCCAAAAACCGGCATCAGAGTGTGGCTGAAGTGACATATGCCGCGTTTGCCGAGGTGTACATGGACCGCTGGGCAATACCCCGCAAACGCACCCACGCCGAAGGCCGACGAATACTCAACAAGGACATCATCCCTCGCATCGGCTCCATACGCATGATTGATGTCACACGTGCCGAAATCGTAGCGGTCATTGACCGTATCTCCCAACGTGGATCGCCAATCAGCGCTAACAGAACCCTTGCACTGTTGAAACGGGTTTTTTGCTTTGCCATAGAACGCGGCGTGCTCGAGCACTCTCCTTGTGCCCATGTACGGGCCCCTACCAAGGAGAGCCGACGGGATCGTGTCCTGAGTCCAAAAGATTCTGACGACGTACACACCAGTACCCTTTACATTTCCTAACATGGCCCAAGGGAATTCGGGCTCCAATAAGAAAGATAAAATCAGCGGAAGCAGGGCCCTAGGGTCAGGCAGCGAATGCAGTACGAGTGGTGGAGTGATAAGTAACAACATTAACGGTAGCACGTCGATAACCATTATCAAGTAATCTCGAGTCACACGGCAAGGATTCGGGTTCCCGAATCTGACTCAGACGCTTTGAATCCTGCCGGTCATCAACCGGTGGGGGTTAGGGGATACCCAGATGCCTTAGGATGTAATAGCACCCGAAGACACCCCGCTCTAGCGGGGTTTATCTTTTGTGACCCCCATCACATACAGGACGGACAAGGCAGCATCTAATAGACCATAAGAAAACGGCTGAAACTAAGGGTTTTAGCCTCTTCTGGCACTAACCCTATTAAAGGTATAGGATTACCTTGAGACACCGCTAAGGAGACCCATCATGAGCAAGGAAAACCTAGAGCAGTTTATGGAGCAGATCGCAGGTAGTGAAGAACTACAGGCGAGAATAGGTGAAGAGATAGACACTGAAGCGCTGATTGCACTAGGCGTTGAATGTGGTTGTGAATTTACCTCTGAGGATTTGCATGAGTCGGGGGAATTGAGTGATGAAGAGTTGGAGGAGGTAGCGGGTGGGGCGTCGCGGAAGTACCGTACTCTTATGGCATTTGACCCAGAACGAGGACGCTATTATTATGTGAGGGTATATCATGGACCGCAGCAAGAAGTGCAACACAATAACGAGCCAGAAACGAAAAAGAATGTACGATCATATACATGGGAACATGAAAGATGAGATTTGCGATTGACAACGCACGATATTAGACGGCTGATATGAAATTCTCATGCAACAAAGCATATTTGCCGAGGAATGATGGAAAAAACCATCGACAATGATCCTGCAACTTAACCGCTTAAGCCATCTCACCTGAATTCCCTCTTCTCTGCCGGTCATCAACCGGCGGGGAACACCCAGATGCCTTAGGATGTAGCAGCGTTTAACGCCTCTCTAAGCAATACGGATAGGTGATTCGCTAACTTAGTCTCCCCGCTAAATCCTCTGCCCATAAATGCGTATATCGAATTAGTATTACCCCTCTGGTCGCCTCTCTGTAACAGGAATAAAATACACGAAGTCTTAAGTCAGAAAAGGAAGGAACAATGAAAAAGCTATCCATCATCCGCTTCAAGCCCAAGCCAGAGTGCTTCGATGAGTTTCTTGAGAATGTCCGCGCAAACTCACGCGAATCCAGAACCGCCAACCCGCCAACCCATTACTTAATGGCCCACGGTGACGAGATTTATGCAATCGCCATTCGTGACGCCGACGTCCTTCAAGAAAAGGCATCAAAGGGTGTGGAATGGCTCGATACCCAGCGCCACCTGTTGCAGGAGTACAATGAAGTGGATCGGCATACGCTGCCGGTGACAGGTGATCTCGTCGAGGACTGATTGGCACCGCTTTTAAGGCTGATAGTACGCCTGACTGACGTCCTCAAGCTATAACCTTAACCCAGCCTCCTCACTAAATCCGCTCTTAGATGTGTATAGTGCAGCAGCATTAGGCAGTACGGTTCCGTAGCGCACTGACAGTGCGCCATGGACAAAATTGATCGGAATTGGAAGGGCAGCCCCCCTCTTCCCAGCCGCTCAGCCCTTGTCACAATCCTGTCACAACGAGAAGCGAAAAAGGCCCGCCTACTAGACTCTGGACGGGGATGGGAGTTTCAGGATATAGTGATTTTTCCGGCGGTTTGAGCGCGTTTTTATCAACAAGGCTACACCCACAAATGGAGAGCGTCGCGTTCGCAGTGCGAAGGTCGGGATTTCGATCCTCCTCGGCTCCACCAATTCTCTCTTTGATAACCTAAATAATATTCCAGCTAGGCTTGCTGTAAAAAGGGCTACCAACATAGGTGCAAATTTCTGGATACGGCAACTAAAATGCGCCAGCCGTTATTAGCACTCAACGGCCTGTCACTGCCGGCATATCGTTAGTGTGACAATGCACGCCGCCGCCAGCGGCCCAGGATTCAAGCATTTCGATCACATAAATGTCGCGACCTGGAAAATAAGTTTCCAGGCGAGCCTTCGCGGCAGCATCCGTTCTCGGATCACCAAAACCTACCGTTATGGCGAATCCGTTACCCACGAGCCAGTTGAGGTAGTTGGTATCGAAAGTATTACCCCGATACTCAACAAAACCTTCAATAGGATCGCGGATTACGGTGAAACCGGCCGCTTTTATTGTTTTTGCGGCCGCATCAAAAACAGCCTGTGTTTGACTGCCCACAGTTTTACACTTAGACGAGCCAGTGCAGTCCGCCACGACTACGGTGGTTGAATTGATAAACCGTGCAATGCCATCGATATGGCCGTTGGTCAGATCGCCTTCAGGTACACCCTCGATCAACACAACTTTCGACACACCGAAATGACGCTTAAGATCGGCCTCTGCCCTCGCCCTGGTGTAATCACGGTTGCGGCGGGGGTCGCCAATTACGCTCCAGTTTAAAAGCACGGTGTCGACGCCATTGAATTCCAGATTGCCTCGCTCGTGGACTATGTCGATCGTATCGACTGGAAGACCTGTCATTTTCCCGACGATGACCGGGACCTGATTGTCCCGCTGGAAAGTAACCTCAGCTCCGAAAGCGCCACCCCAGGCATCGAAACCCCAGTTCTGAGCCCGCAGAGCCCCATCTTCAAGCACATAAACCGGTCCGTTGTCACGCATCCAGGCGTTGTCACTGGGGACCGCGTGCCAGCGGATATTTGGATGATCAGGATCACCCCCTTGGCGTTCGATTGCAGCACGTGCGCCTGAGCGAATCCGTGGGGATGCAAAGAGGATGTGAAGCGGTTGGTATCGTGCGATCACATTCGACATGCGGGCAAACGCGGTCTCATAAGATCGCTCCCAAGGGCCTGGCCACTGCAGCCAAATAGCTTCCTGCGGCTCCCACTCGGCAGGCACCCGTTTCGTTAGCGCCTGACCCTCCGATCCGACCACTACTGTATTCATAATGGATAGCCCAATAAACAGGCAAACCAGCATTTCACGCCATAACATTGATGGTAGCTTTTTGAGCAATCCAGCACTTACACCTACAATGCGGCTAATTGCAAATCGAGGTGAATTCCGCCGCCTCCGCCATTATCTTGCCTTACACCATAACTGATATTCATTTCTGAGGGGACATGGAAAATACTGTCGATGCAGCACCGGGGGTAATTGATGCAGCCGGTCGTAATGCTGCCATTAAAAAGCAACAGACATCCCTACCAGTAAAGGGCATGACTTGCGCCTCCTGCGTAGCGCGGGTCGAAAAGGTATTAGCCAAGTTACCTGGAATAATCGAAGTGTCAGTTAACTTAGCGGCCAAGCGCGCCGACCTGATCTTTGATGCAAACAACATATCCATTTCCAACATCACCGGTGCTATCAATCAAGCCGGATTCCAGGTTCCGCCGGAAACTAAAGAGCTTGCTATCACAGGGATGACCTGCGCGTCGTGCGTGGCACGGGTCGAAAAGGTTCTGAAACAGACTCTTGGTGTTGCTAACGCCCATGTCAATCTGGCTACAGAGCGAGCGAGCGTTGATTTGTGCATTGGAGAGACAAACATCCAAGAGTTAATAGGCGCTCTTGTAAAGGCCGGATACGGCGCCCACGAGGTGGCAAAAGGCACCTTAGCAGAGGAACGTGAGCGGGAGGCACGGGAAACCGAACTCAAGTCACTTAAGCGCAGCATGCTGACAGCCATAGCCTTCACTATTCCCCTAGTGCTGGTGGCCATGCTACGCATGGTGCCAACTATTCAAATGAGCATGTTAGCTATGCTTTCGGAGCGTGGCTGGGTGACTGTTGAGCTTCTATTGGCGAGTCCCGTAATCTTTTACGCGGGGTTACGCTTTTATCGTACTGGCTGGGGAGAGCTCCGCCATCTTAATCCGGGTATGAACACGTTAGTCATGTTGGGTGCCAATGCCGCCTATTTCTATTCACTTCTAGCGCTGGTAGTGCCTGGCGCCTTTCCCACCGGCACTGCCAACGCTTATTTCGAAGCCGCGGGCGTCATCATTACCCTTATATTGCTTGGACGTTACCTGGAGACTTTAGCCAAAGGACGCGCCTCACAAGCGATCAAGAGTTTAATTCAGATACAACCAAAGACAGCACGGGTAATGCGTGATGATGACGAGATCGAGATCCCGGTCGAAACCGTAATTCCCGGAGATGTCGTCAGTGTGCGCCCAGGTGAACGCATTCCAGTCGATGGTAATGTTACCGAGGGCAGCAGTTACGTCGACGAGTCCATGGTCACTGGAGAACCTGCTCCTGCCCGAAAGAATCCTGGGGACGAGGTAGTTGGTGGCACTGTTAACAAAACCGGGCACTTCCACTTTAGCGCCACCCACGTCGGGGCAGATACGGTACTTGCCCAGATAATTCATATGGTCGAGGAAGCGCAAGGCACTAAGCCGCCTATACAAAAACTAGCCGATAAAATTGCGTTGGTTTTCGTACCTATCGTGATGGTAATTGCCGTTCTGACCTTCGCTATTTGGCTTACCTTTGGATCTTCTCAAGTCTTAAATTTTGCTTTCGTGGGGGCTGTCTCAGTTCTGTTGATAGCTTGCCCTTGCGCTATGGGCCTGGCAACGCCAACAGCCATCATGGTGGCATCCGGCCGGGGAGCCGAGTTAGGCATCCTGTTCCGCCAAGGAACAGCGTTAGAAATACTGGCTAAGATCAAAACCGTTATTCTCGACAAGACCGGCACACTGACCGAAGGCCGGCCCGAGATGACTGACTTTTACTTAGCTCAAGATAACAAAAACAATGACGATGTCGATACTGTGCTAAGCCTGATCGCCGCGGCCGAATCAAAGAGTGAACATCCCGTCGCCGAAGCAATAGTCAGAGCTGCCAAAGCACGACGACTTACCCTGCCAATAGCCTATGACTTCACAGCTGTACCTGGCTACGGCATAGAGGCGCGGGTAGGAGAAAACCAAGTGCGCATTGGTAACCGCCGGTACATGAGCAAACTCGGAATCGATGTGCCGAAAACGGAGGAAGACCTGGCTACCCAGTTGGCAGCAGATGCTCGAACACCTATATACGCTGCCGTGAACGATAAGCTCGTCGCTTTGCTTAGTGTGGCCGACCAGATCAAGGAAGGAAGTGCCGAGATGTTACAGTCGTTGAAAGGCCTTGGCATAGAAGTAGTAATGCTGACTGGAGATAACCAGCATACCGCTAATGCGATAGCTCACGAACTCGGTATCGACCGGGTAGTCGCCGAGGTGCTGCCTGACGACAAGGCCGAAGAGGTCAAATCCATGCAGGCAGAGGGTAGACGGGTAGCTTTTGTCGGCGACGGCATAAACGACGCACCGGCACTTACCCAATCTGATGTCGGCGTGGCCATCGGTAATGGTACCGATATTGCAATAGAGGCCGCCGACGTGGTTCTCATGTCGGGTGATCTGCGCAAGTTTATCAGCGCTCTTGCCCTTTCTCGACGAACACTGCGCACTATCGTTCTCAACTTCGTATGGGCGTACGCCTATAATATTGCTTTAATTCCACTAGCTGCAGGCGTGTTCTATCCGATGTATGGAATAATGTTGAATCCTATGATTGCAGCTGGCGCAATGAGCATTTCGAGCCTCTTTGTAGTTGGTAACTCTCTTCGATTACACCACCATCGGTAGTGACAATACATAGTTCCCGACCTGTCAACTAACTATAGGGCTGGAGCAATTCATAGGGGGAGGGTCACATTTTCAACCTCACCGCACCGTCGATGAACGACCGCTAGCTGCCTGAATCAGATCGCGAGCCGCTACCAAGGCGCCAACCGTAATCAAAACCGCGGCGACAACGATGGAAAGACGCGGCCGATCCAGCCCGAAGACCAGCAACACCGCAGTGGACAGCAGCGGCGCCAGATAGGCAGCACCGCCCAGCACCCGCAAGTCGCCGTGCTTACAGCCGTAGTCCCAGAGGTAAAAGGCAAGGCCGACCGGGCCGGCGCCCAGCGCCAACACCGCAAGCCAGGCGGCGCTGCCGGCTGGCCACACGGTGCTCTCGAACAGCAAGTGACAAAACGCTGCCAGCACTGCCGAGATCAGACAGACGCCGGTAACAAGCGCTGTGGGCACCTGCACCAGCAACCGAGCGGAAACCGAGTATCCCGACCAGATCAAGGCGCAGGCAACTGCCGCCGCGTAGCCGACCAGATCGGTCTGCACGGTGCCACCGCCGCTGCCCCGGACAATGACAACCGCCCCGGCAAAACCGAGCAGAGCGCCCGCAAGATGATGCTTTCTCAACTGGTGACCAGGCAACAGGACCGACAGCAGCACGATCAGCAAGGGCCACAGGTAGGCAATCAGGCTGACTTCGGCCGGCGACCCGTGTCGCAGAGCCGTGAAGTACAGAAAATGGTAGCCGAATATGCCACCGATCCCGTGCAGCCAGACCTTGGCTGGCTGGCGGGCGAAAAGCCCGGCCTCGCCACGGACCAGCGTCCAGATGAGTCCCAGGCCACCGCCGATGGTAAAACATAGCGCCGCCAGCTGGAACGGTGGCACCCGGCCCGTGGCCACGGTCAGCGCAGCCAATAGCGACCACATCAACACAGCGCTGAAACCGGTGAGGGTTGCTCGGCCAGTGCCGACTTGATCCAGGTTAGATCGCGGGGGCATGAAAATTTTACCGTTGCTAATAATCCGACTGCCGTGAGGATGCAATAGTTGATATTCCTACAATTTTCCAGATGATGGGGGTTTCATATTTTGCGGTGAAGTACAGGCAGGCAATTGCATACTGCAAAGGCGCCAATAATGTTTCGAAATTACCCGCCCGAGGTTACTTAACGTAACACCTGCCAAGTAAGCAAGCTATCGGGTACCTTCCGAGCCCAAACAATCTGCCATTTAACTCTTCCTGCCCTATTGGCATGGAAATTGCTAGATTGTTGTCAGTTCCAGAGGGCTCCTTCTCGACCGAATAGTTCGACCGAATAGTCCCCGGGTCATCGGCGACCTCCCCATTGCGCATCCAACCCCCAGTCGGTGACCCGGGGCTTTTTAGCTACACCAATTATGTCAAAACGGTGATGGCGACTCCTGCACGCACCATCACGCCCTGCCAATGCTGCTCGCTAGCCTCGGCCCGTGGCTGTCCAGTTTGACCAGCAACACCTTGGTATACTTTCGCATTAAGTCCCCGTAGCTCAGCTGGATAGAGCAATCGCCTCCTCGGTCACACTGGGCACCAGGCATGGGAAACCGCCTGCGTGAATCTGCTCAAACTCGGTGAAACCTCAGCACGGCAGGTGGTGGCAACACCGAGCCAAGCCCGCCTCGCGCGGGAAGGTGTAGAGACTTGACGGGCAGCACCTAAGGGCTGTGAGGCCTACCGGTGAAGGTAAAGTCCAGACCCCAAACGGCACGCCGGCAGTGAAAACTGTAGGGGTAAGAAGCGATAGGTCGCAAGTTCGAATCTTGCCGGGGACGCCACTTATGCACGCCTGTTTTTTCGTTCTCGCTCAGGCTGTGGATAACCCTGTGCGCAAGTTGTTGGCAGCCTGCGGACAACTTGTGGGCAGGTTGCTCCATGCCAGCCATGAACCCAGCTGAAGCACCCAGCCCACCGGTATCAGCTGGGCTCTTGCGTCGGCTGGCAGCCATGATCTACGACACTTTCCTGCTGGCCGGCGTTCTTTTTATCGCCGGCCAACCATTGCCGGCCCTGGATGCCCTCGCCCCGGGTGCCTGGTGGCCACTCGTGCTCAAACAGTTGTACCTGCTGGGGGTGAGTTATGCCTTCTTCGGCTGGTTTTGGACCCACGGTGGCCAGACCCTCGGCATGAAAGCTTGGCGGCTGCGGGTAGAACACTTAGACCGGGCGTCGCTCACCTGGCCCGATTGTGCGCTGCGCTTTACCTGTGCCGTACTATCGCTGCTGCCCGGGGCTCTTGGCTTTCTATGGATATGGTTTGGACGCGACCGCCTGGCCTGGCACGATCAGCTGTCTCGCACCCGCGTTGTAGTGCTGCCAAAACCCAGGCACTGACCCTCAGCCAGTGCGCACATCCTACTCCAGACTGGCGATGATCTGGTGGTGGTAGTCCCGACCGTCGAAGCGGCTCATCTCCTGCAGGCCCGTAGGACTGGTGATGTTGATCTCCATCAACATGCCACCGATCACGTCGATACCGGCTAAGACCACGCCATGCGCGACCAGGTCTGAAGCTACGGCCGTGCAGATTTCACGATCTCTCGCCGTTAACTGGCAAGCCTGAGCACTGCCGCCCTGGTCGAGGTTGTTGAGTTCGGCGCCTTCTGCGTGCAAGCGCAGAATCGCACCCAGCGGTTCGCCATTGAGCAGCAGGATGCGCTTGTCGCCCTCTGTAGCCGCCGCTATGTATTCCTGTGCAATCACCCAGTGGCGCCCGCCACGGGTAGCATCGTCAAGCAGGGTATCGAGATTCCGGTCGGCTGCCGTTGCGAAAACGATACCCTTGCCGCCGTGACCATCCACCGGCTTGATCGTGACCCGGGCAAACCCTGCCATGAACGTACGGATATGGGCTGGGTCGCGGGCCACCAGCGTGCGCGGGGTAAAGGTCGGATAGCGCAGGGCCGCGAGTTTCTCGTTCCAGTCACGAATAGTAGCCGGCCGGTTAATCACCCGCACCCGTGGCGGCAGGTGCTCCAGCAGTAAAGTAACGTAGAGGTAAGCTCGGTCGAAAGGTGGGTCTGTGCGGATCCAAACCACGTCCATGTCGGCAAGTTTTTGCCACCGGGCAGCGGCGGGCACAAAGGGTTTAGCGACATCATCGTGCACAACCAGTGGCTGCACCCAGGCCATGACCTGGTCATGGTTCAGGGCAAGGCTGCCCGGATCCACGTAGCAAACCCCGTGGCCACGCTGTGCCGCGGCCAACATCAGGTAGTAAGTGGTGTCCTTATGGGCTTTGACCCGCGCCAGCGGATCCATGATGAAGGCGTGGTTCACGCCTTCAGCATACCACCTGAAACAATCCCGTCAGCCACCGGCCTGGCGACGGCGCCCACCCCGGCTGCGCCGCGTGGCCGGTGCCGCCGGCGGGTTGCTCCCACAGCAGGCTCTGGTACCGGCGCTGACCGGTCCCAGCAGTGCCGCCACCTGATCAATGTCGGGCTTTGGCCGCGGTTGGTGGGTTTCCAGTGCCTGGCGCATGGTGGCAAGATGCTCCGGGGTAGTGCCACAGCAACCGCCGATGATGCGGGCACCAATATCGCGAGCGACCCGCGCATACTCGGCCATCAGTTGCGGTGTGCCACTGTAGTGAATCTCACCATCGATGAACTCGGGAATACCGCAATTGGCCTTGGCTACCAGTATGTCATCACTACTGACGCGGCCGCGCATCGCCATAACTGCCCCGACCAGGTCGGCAGCACCTACCCCGCAGTTAGCACCAAAAGCAGCGAGGCGTGGCACGGCCTCACGGTAGATATCGACCAGTGTCATGGGCGGCACCCCCATCATAGTGCTACCGTTGGTGTCGAAGGTCATGGTTGCAACTACCGGCAACCCGGTCCGTGCCGCACCTGCGCCGGCCGCTTGCAACTCCTCCTTTGAGGACATGGTCTCCAGCCAGATGACATCGGCGCCACCTTCGGCCAGCGCACTTGCTTGCTCGGCGAATTCTTCCTCGGCCTGGGCGGGGTCGAGTTCTCCTACTGGCTGCAAAATCTCACCGGTGGGGCCGAGCGACGCGGCCACCACCACCGGCTGGGGGGCCTTGTCAGCCTCTTCCCGGGCAATCGCGGCAGCCGCACGATTGAGCTCTGCTACCCGATCCTGTGCCTGGTGCAGTTTGAGGCGGCAACCCGTACCACCAAAACTGTTGGTGAGGATGAGGTCCGCGCCAACCTCGATGAAGGCCCGGTGCAGGCTGGCCACCCGTTCCGGATGGGTCACATTCCACAACTCCGGTGCATCGCCGGACTGTAATCCCATGGCAAAGTAGTTGGTGCCGGTAGCGCCGTCAGCCAGCAGCCAGTCACGTTGGGATAGAAGATCGTGCAGCAAGGACTCAGACATAAAAGCAATCACTCCGGCAACGTTTGTCTGCGACGATCTCGACAACCAAGCGTCATCGCGTTATCAACAAAAAACCCGCACCAGCTTGCGGCTAGAGCGGGCGGTCCGGGTGGTCTACTCGCTTTAGCGGATTTTTTATGCGCCCGCAAGCTGATCATCAAATCGGCGCGGGCCTAGTCTAACATGGGCGATGGTGTGCCGGAAAAAGCATTGGTGACCCACGCGCAGCACCGGTGTCCCGCAGGCGACATCAGAACACGTGCGCCAGCGGGTCGGCCGGATCCACTCCGTCCATAAAGGGCTTCCTGCGGTCGCGATCGGTAATCTGGTAAACCGTACCCAGCCAGTTGTTGAAGATCATCTTGCCGGTGTCGCTCCAGGTATTGTCCACAGAAATCTCGTTTTCCGGAAAAGCCGTAACCGGAGCGGCCGAACGCTGCGCCGCCTGGACCTGCTCCCGGTAGGCCGCCAGCACCCGCAACGCGGCTTCCTGGAAATAGTGCTCGGGATATGGCGGGTACTGGTTGACCTCCTCGGCGAGGTAACGGTTGACCTCGCGCTTGTACTCTTTCAACAGACTATTACTGTCATACTCGGGGTGGCCCTGGAAGTAGACAAAACGAAAACCGTCCGCACTGGTGGCAAGATGCACGCCGGCCTCCTCGCCTTGCACCAGCACCAACATACCGGCACCAGTCATCTGCTGGGGATAAATCTCGTTCCAACGTGAATGCGGCACGTCAAAGCGCGTATTGATATTGCGCACCAGTGGGTGCTCGAGCGCCACGCGGTGCGCGAACACACCCCAGCGTTTGGCCGGCAGCAGCTGGCGCTCGATACCGTGAAAGTGCTTGAGCGCCGCATGGGTCGCCAGGCAGGCGCACAGGGTGGAAGTAACATTTTGCGTTGCCCAGTCCAGTACCGCACACATGGGCGTCCAGAAATTCTCGTCCGATAAATCTTTGCACACCGGGTTGGCGCCGGTAATGATGAGAGCATCCAATCCGGCTTCTTTCAGTTCGTCGAAGTCGAAATAGTGTTGTGCAATGTGTTGGCGGGCCTTGTCCCCACGGGGCACCTCCGGCGGTGAGAATGGGTAAAGGTAGAACTGGGCGATGCGGTTGCAGCCCCCGACTAATCGCAGGAACTGCCGCTCGGTCGGCTCAAGTGCAGCATCGGGCATGTTGTTCATCAGCCCGATGTGCAACTCACGAATATCCTGCGTTCCAGCGCGCTCCGAACTCAAGACCTCGCCACCCTCGCGGCGGAAGCGCTCGAAACTCGGCAACGAGGTATTGGCGACAACCGGCATGATCAGGCCAGTGCCGCACAGACCAGATCGACAAAGTCTTCCTCACCGCTCAGGCCATCGATGTGATCGGCTTGCACCACCACGCCATACTCGTCGGCGATGGCTTGGTAAAGGGGCAACCGGTGCTCCACCAACCATGGAAACATCCAACGAAAATAGTCGTTGGGTACGATCTCACGCACTGAGTCAAGCGCCTGCTCTTCCAGGTAGCGCGGCAGCACTGCGTCGAGGAAACTATTCTGGTAGTACATAGGCTTAGGGTCACGCAAGGAGCGTTCAATAATCTGATCCAACATGGCGGTGGATGGCTTGAGGTAGATGATCAGCGTGTCCTGCGCCAGTTGCTCAAGGACCGCCGGCTCTTCCAGTTCGCACAGGCTGCCGCCGGCGTCGTTGATGAAGTGCGGGTAACCGTAGGTCTCCTGGGCCTTGGTAATGAAATTGCGCACGTCCAGCATCGCGGCGATCTCAGCGCTGCGGTGCAGGACCTGGCGACGCTTGAACTCCTCGACTGACAACCCGCCCAAATCGGGATTGCCGATCATGCCAAGGAATGTGGCAATGGGCGCCAGGTTGTTGATAGTGATGTTGTGGCACAGGTAAATCGAGTCGGAGCGCAGCAAGTCCGCCAAAAACGGCACCTTCATCGCCTCGCGCTTGACGTTGTCGAGTATTGACTCGTCCAGGTAGCGGGTGCCGATCCGGTAGTCCCCGGAGTAGTGAAACCACCGATCCCTGGGCAGTCTGCTCGCGAGTGTGGTCTTGCCCGAGCCCGACATCCCGAGTAGGGTCACGGCCTTATGTGGTGCTTCACGAAACTGTGCGGCACTCATCTGCTTGTGATACTTCACCTTCTATTCCTCTGATAGTTATCGAGCGACCGGTTCCAGCCGGGCCCGGATAGCGCTCGGCATCGGTGCCAGCCAGCAGTTGTGCCCCGCAGGCTCAAGCCGGTGCTGTCTGTGGACCGGACCAGCCCCAGTCACTGCCCGATCCTGACTACAGTGCGGCCGGTAACAGCACTGTTCATGTAGTCATCAAAAGCGCTCGGTAACTCATCAAAATCGATTGTCCGCGGTGCAATAAGGTCCAGGTGCGCTGGCTTTAAGTCTGCTCCGAGGCGCTGCCATGCCCGATCGCGCATCTCCAGGGGCATCAGGACTGAATTGATTCCTAGCAGCGATACCCCGCGCAAGATAAACGGCATTACCGTGGTTTCGAGTTTGAAACCCGCAGCCAGGCCAATCGCGGCGATATTGCCCATGGGCTTGACCGTGCGCGTCAACCAAGCCAGCGTATCGCCACCGGCGTTATCGACTGCACCGCCCCACCTGGCCTGCTCCAGCGGCTTTGAGCCCATCTCAACGCTGGCCCGATCGATGAAATCGCTAGCGCCCAACTGACACAGGTAATCGTGCTGATCCTGCTTGCCGGTAAATGCAACCACCTCGAACCCTTTGGCAGCGAGCATGTCGATAGCGATGCTGCCGACTCCACCAGTCGCCCCGGTTACTACCACCGGTCCGTGCGCCGGGCTCTGGTAATTCTCTTCCAAGCGGATCATGGCAAGCGCTGCGGTAAAACCCGCGGTGCCGAGTGCCATCGCATCATGCAGGCTAAGCCCGTCTGGCAATGGCACTATGCAGTTAACCGGCACACGGGCAAATTCGGCGTATCCGCCGTCTCGGGTTTCGGACAGTCCGCAACCGCACACTAACACCTCATCCCCTTCACTGAAACGCGCACTGTCGGAACCGGCCACGATGCCGGAAAAATCGATGCCGCCATTTAAAACACTGGACCGTAGAATCTTGCCCTTGCCGGTGGCAGCAAGGGCATCCTTGAAGTTGATCCCAGAATAGGTTACCTGGACCAGCACCTCCCCAGGCGTCAGGTCGTCTATCTCCATCTGCTCGAATCCGACGCTGACCCCTTTATCCTGCTGGTGTATCCTGAACGCTTTGAACGACATTCTGGGCTTTCTCCTTTTGTGTTGAACCTGTTACGGGCGCATGGGCTGACTAACCAAAGGGGGGATTTTAACGTTGTGACACCACCAGGGGATAATTGCATGGTCCCTGAGCCGGCAATAAAGTCCAACTCAGGAATTTGTTAAGACGCTAACAGCTCACACGACCCGAGGAGAACCGTCTATAAATGAGCGAAGAGACCCTGTTCAGCAAGATAGTCGAAGGCAAACTACCGGCCGATATCGTCTTCCAGGACAAACTGGTAACTGCCTTCAGGGATATAAACCCCCAGGCGCCGACCCATATCCTCATCGTGCCTAATAAGATTATTCCTACGGTCAACGACGTAACTGAGGAAGATGAAGGCACCCTGGGCCATATGTTCGTAGTGGCAAGGCAATTAGCGGAGGCTGAAGGAATTGCAAAAGATGGCTACCGTCTGCTGGTCAACTGCGGGGTACATGGGTGCCAAGAAGTATTTCACCTGCACATGCACCTGGTCGGTGGTCAACAACTTGGCCGAATGCTGCCCCGGCGCCTGAGCGAATCTCGAAGTTAGGCGATCTCAGGCAAGCCCCTTGCGCTTGCGCTCCCGTTCCCGCAAATCGATGCGACGCACCTTGCCAGTAGTGGTCATCGGCAATTCGCTGACAAACTCGATCTCGCGGGGATATTCGTGGGCTGCAAGGCCCTGGCGCACAGTTTCCTGGATAGCCTGGCGCAATGTGTCCGAGGGCCTATGTCCCTGTGCCAGTATGATAAATGCCTTGACGATTTCGCCACGCAACTCGTCCGGACTGCCGACGGCGGCCACCTGGGCCACAGCTGGGTGCTTGAGAATGCAGTCCTCAATCTCGCCAGGCCCAATACGATGACCGGCGCTTGATATGACATCGTCCTTGCGCCCAACGAACCACAGGAAACCCTCGCTGTCCCGGTAACCCATGTCACCAGTGCGCCACCAGTGGCCAAGAAATTTCTCCTGCGTAGCTTGCTCGCGGTTCCAGTAGCCGAGAAACATCACCGGATCATCCCGCTGGGCGCATAACTCACCCACCTCACCGTCACCGACAACGGTACCTTGCTCGTCTACGGGCTCCACCCGGTGGCCCGGATAGGGCTTGCCCATGGAGCCCGGCGCTACCGGCATGATCTGCGAACAGTTACCGACGATGTAATTGACCTCCGTCTGGCCCCACATCTCGTTGATCTCAATTCCGAGTGACTCCCGCGCCCACTCGTAAAGTTGAGCGCCAAGTGACTCCCCGGCGGACATCACGCTACGCAGATTCACTCCCATCCCGCGCAGGTTGCTGACCTGGCGCATCAGCTTCAAGGCTGTCGGCGGAATAAAGGCATTGCGCACACCGTATTCCGCGATCAGGCAGCAGGCTTTTTCGGCGTCGAAGCGTCCGCCGTCGTAACCCAGTACGGGCTGGCCGTAGTACCAGGCCGGCATCAGGCCATCCAGCAAACCGCCGGTCCAGGCCCAGTCCGCAGGCGTCCACATGAGGTCACCTTGCCGCGGAAAAAAGTTCTGGGACATCTCAAAGCCGGTCAGGTTGCCCAGCAGACAGCGATGCGCAATCACCGCCCCTTTGGGTGGGCCGGTGGTACCCGAGGTATAGATGATGAGCGCCGGATCATTGCCCCGTGAATTAATCCGCTGCAGACGGTCACTGCCCTGCTCCAGCAGGGGCCAAAATCCTGCCGCCTTATCATCACAGTCGATCACAGTGGTCAGTTGCGGCAGGTCCGGCGCCAGTGCCTGTATTCGTTCCAGCGCGTCAGCGGCACAGATAGCAACCCGGGCGCCGCTGTCTTCGAGACGATAACGCAAGGCATCCTGACCAAAAAGCACCGACAGCGGCAACGATATGGCGCCGAGTTTCCACACGGCGAGGTGACTCAGCGCCGTTTCGACCCGCTGGGGCAAAACGATGGCTACCCGCTCGCCGGCTGCTACGCCGGCCTCTTTGAGGGCGTTGGCCAGCCGGTTGGACAGCGCCTGAAACTGGCCAAAGGTGTACTGGGTGCGCTGGCCGATCGAATTCGCGCAGAAAAGCGCCGTTTTGTCAGCAAGTGCCGTGTGCCGATCGCACACCGCGTGCGCCATGTTGAAGTATTCGGGCACCTGCCAGCGGAATGACTGCTGCAGTTCCTCGAAACTTCGCGCTTTTGGGTCGATCAACCGCTCAAGCATCGCCCTCTCCTGCTGTAATGATGCGCAGTTCTGGGCCTTGTTGCTGCAGGACGTGGCGCACCGGCAGTTCGACCGGGCTGCCTTGGGTAATGGCCTGCTCAAGCAGCGCTCGCTTGGTGCGCCCAAAGAGCACTAAGACAATCCGCCGAACCTGCTGCAGGGCGGCGGGCGTGAGGCTGATGCGCTCACGAGTGCCGGCTGGGGCAGTCGACGCCGTCACCAGGCGATCGGTAACGCTGTTCTCCGCGCCCCCCGGGAACAACGAGGCAATGTGACCGTCGTTCCCCATGCCCAGGAAAACGACATCAAAAGGCCGCGCAATGGCCTGCAACCGGGCTTCTATGTTCGGTGCGGCCTGGCGGGCACTGTGGTGGGTTGATTTCAATCCTGTGAAACGGGCAACCGCTGCCGGGCCCTGAAGTAGCGTCGCGCGCACCAATTTTTCGTTGCTCTGGTCGTCGCTCGGGTCAACCCAGCGCTCGTCCACCAGGAAGACGTCGACATACTCCCAATCGATGAGTTGCGTGGCCAACACCGGCAACATGGCCGCTGCCGTTCGACCACCGCAAACGCCGAGCGATGCGCGGCCGCGGCCAGCCAGCGCCTGGGCCAATGACTCTACGACTCCTGTGACCGCCGCCGCCAGCGCCGCACCGCGCGAGGCGAATTCCAGTATCGGCATCGGCTTGCTCATGTGATCACTGCCAGGCTCAATGCCTCGTTCCTGTGAGTTGGGCAAGAGCGGGGGCGACGAAAAATAAGGTGGCGACCACCACTATGGTCGGCCCGGTTGGTGTGTCCCATTGAAAAGATACGGCCAGTCCAACCAGGGCTGAGATTACACCGATCACCGCCGCCATGACGGCCATGGCCTCCGGGGTCTTGGCAAACGAGCGCGCTGCCGCTGCCGGGATAATGAGCATAGCCGTAATCAGCAGTGCGCCTACCACCTTGATCGCCACCGCCACCAGCACCGCCAAAGCCAGTGTCAGTATCAGTTGCTCGCGCCGGGCATCGTAGCCCCGCGCGGCGGCAAGATCGGTATTCAGCGTTACCAAGAGCAGGGCCTGCCAGCGGACCCTCAGCAAGACCAGCACTAATGCCGCACCGATCCAGATCACAGCAAGATCAACTCGGCCGACTGCAAGGATATCGCCGAATAGATAAGCCATCAAATCGATCCTAATCCCAGACAGAAATGACACGGCCACCAAGCCCAGTGCCAGTGCACCGTGAGCGGCAACTCCCAGCAAAGTATCCATGGCATAAACCCGCTCGGAAAGCGCCAGTACCAGGAGTGCCATGGCCAGCGCTACAACCAAAACCCCGATAAATATCGACAAAGAGAAAGCCAGCGACAGCGCCACACCGAGGATTGCGGCGTGAGACGTGGCATCACCAAAATAAGCCATGCGCCGCCAAACCACGAAACAACCCAGCGGCCCAGCCGCAAGCGCCAACCCGGTGCCCGCAAGTGCTGCCCGGACCAGGAAGTCATCCAACACGGGAGTCAGCCTCGTCTGCATGATCGTGACTGTGATCATGTTCGTGGCGATACAAGGCTAGAGCCCCTTCAGCGCCAAATCCAAACAGGGCCTGGTATTCCGGTGCAGCGGAAACCACGGTTGGCGGACCCTCGCAGCACACGTGCCCATTGAGACAGATCACGTGATCGGAAGATCGCATCACGACGTGCAGGTCATGGCTGACCATCAGCACAGCGCAGCCGATCTCTTTGCGCACAGCCTCAATCAAGCGATAGAAAGAAGCAATTGCCGGCTGATCCAGGCCCTGGGTTGGCTCGTCGAGCACCAACAGGGCCGGTTGCGTCAACAAAGCTTGTGCCAGTAGGGCACGCTGGAATTCGCCGCCAGAAAGCGAGCCCATCTGCTCCCCCAGTAATTGGGCAATACCAATACGCTCCACCATACGCTGGTAATCAACGGCTTGAGGCGTACCCGACAGGCGCAGCCAGCGGGCAACCGTCAACGGCATGATGCGGTCAATTGCCAGGCGTTGGGGCACATAACCGATGCTCACGCCAGCCTTGCGAACGACCACCCCCTCAGTTGGGACCTGCGCACCGATCAACACCCGCAGCAGTGTTGTCTTACCCGAACCGTTGGGGCCTACGATTGTGACAATTTCCCGTTTGCCTATCGATAAATCGATGTCACGCAGGATGCGCCGCCCGCCGAAGCGCACACCGACTCCCTGTGTGTAAACCAAACTCACAGGATCACGCCGCTTGGCAGGCCGCACAGAGGCCTTCGGCCTCAACCACTGTACTTTGGATATGAAAACCGATGGCCCGGGCCTTCTTGCCCAGGGTTCCACTTGCCCGCTTACCGAGTGTCTCGGCGACCTGGTGACAGTTGTTGCAGATCATGAATGCCGGGGCATGACCTGCCTGTGGCTGGTTGCAGGCCACAAAGGCATTTAGTTTCTCGATCCGATGCACCAGGCCGTGCTCTACCAAAAAGTCTAAGGCCCGATACGCAACGGGTGGCTGGGAACGAAAGCCCGCCTGCGCCAGGCTCTCCAGTATCGCGTAGGCTCCCAGTGCCTGGTGGGACTCAAGTAGCAACTCCAGCACTTTTTCCCGAACCGGCGTGAGTCGCAGCCCGCGGGCAGCACAAAGCTCATGGGCCGCCTCCATCGCGGATCGGGCGCAGACTCGATGATCGTGCTTGACGAAGGCCTGAGTCGAGGCGATTGGCAAGGAATCTTTTGGCATCGTTAAACGTTATATACGGTAACTTGGGCAACATCGGCCATGACTAATCTTTTCCACAAGCGACTATCTCTTTGGCAATACTGTCCAGCAACTTCGTATAAAAGGCTATTCCAAGCTCCAGTTCAGCGCCTAGCGAATCTATAGTTCCTCTTCTAATTTTGGTGTCTCCAACGACACTCGTAACCAGACCCGGGCTGTACTGTGGTTCTGAGAAGACACAGCTAATGCCCAGTTCGGCGACTTTTGCCCTAATCTTAGCGACCCTCGCCGGACTCGGGGCCGAGGCATCCGCAAGCGAGATAGACCCTGACGCCGAGATACCAAAGCGTTTTTCAAAATACTGATAAGCATCGTGAAAAACGATGAAGTTAACCCCGCGCACGGAGGCAAGGGTTCCCTCGATTCGTGCCGCCACTTCTGATATTTCCGCTTTTCCAACAACAGCATTCTGGGCATAAATACCGGCATTCTCAGGATCAATGTTGGACAGTTCTGACGCGATCACATCGAGCCAGATCTTGCCATTCTCCGGGTCCAGCCAACTATGAGGGTCGACATCGCCATGGCGTTGATTATCCTCATGTTCCTCATGTTTCTCATAGCCTTGATGATCGCCATGGTTTGCAAAGGTGGCGCCTTGCCGATAACTCAATCTGACTACACCATCGACCCCCATCAATTTAATGACGTGCGCTTTGCCAGCGAGGGTCTCGAGCCTGCTCTTCAGCCATGGAGTTAACCCTTCAGCAACCCAAAAAACCAAGTCCGCTTTTTCAAGCGCCACCGCTGCCGATGGACGCAGCATATATCCATGCGGTGAGGCCCCGTGTTGGATAATGAGGCTCGGCACCCCAACTCCATCCATCACTCGTGCTATCAGCGAATATATCGGAGCTATATCGGCGACCACCCGAGGAACCACTGCCGATACGCTTGTTGCTGATGCTGACAAGAGAACTGCGATGATTGTTCCAGATATTTTTCTCAACATAAAATTTATTTTGAAAAAAGCCCTACTACAGGCGATATGAATTTAGAGATGTTATATCATAACCTTTTTGTTCATGCAACAAAATTGAATTCCCTAACAAGGTCACGGCCCTTGCCACCTTTACCAAAACCACGAGCCTGATAGTTCTTAACCAGGTCACAATTTTGTTCTTTGGTCGTGGTTGAAATACCGGGTCGGGTAATCGACACGATCTTCATGGTTTAAATGAAAACCGGTTCTCTGGCATCATTGGCTTACACAAAACCGCCGGTAAAATCATCGCCTAGCGATCATTTGCCGAATCAACAGTAAATTGTAAGAGGGCAAATCTTTTGAAAGTCGCCTATATTTTTTCCAGCCAAGGGCACACGGTATCCTACAAACTGGGCAAGATGATCCTGCCGCAACTCGAAGAGCAAGCGCATGGCCCCGAAGTCGTCGGTATGTTCTTTTTTGAAGACAATAACTACGTGCTAGTCAAGGGCGACCCGCTAGGCGAACGCCTGGCAAAAGTTGGCCGGGAACAGAATATCCTGCTGATGGGCTGCGACCAGTGCTGCTATGAACGCGAGATCGATGGCAAACTGATCAGCGGCGCTGTCATTGGTTGTTTTCCGAAACTGTATGAAGGCCTAGCAGCAAATATGCCCGACCAGATCATCACCTTGTAATCATTTAAGTTAGGTCATTCATTTCCACACACCTAAATCTGGCGCCGTATTCTGGAGAGAGACGATATGCCTGTTACAGAAGGAAAAAAAGCCCCGGCCTTTACCCTGCCCGATCAAGGTGGCACAAAGGTCAGTTTGGCCGACCTGGCCGACCAATGGGTGGTGCTGTACTTCTATCCTAAGGACGATACGCCTGGCTGCACTATCGAAGCCAAGGATTTCAGCAATAATCTCAAGAAATTTTCAAAACTCGGTGCGCGCGTACTCGGTTGTAGCTCTGATTCAGTTGAATCGCATGGAAAATTCATCAACAAATACAAACTGAAGATTACCCTGCTTTCTGACCTGGATCATAAGGTTATGAGCAAGTATGGCGCCTGGGGCGAGAAAAACATGTATGGCAAGATTACCCTGGGAGTGATCCGCTCGACTGTCTTAATCGACCCCGAGGGTAAAGTGGTAAAGCATTGGAAACGCGTCAAGGCTAAAGGACATGCGGAGACGGTCCGAGAAACCCTGCACAAGGCGCTGAAAACTTAACGGCCAAACTACGAGGAAATGCTAATGCCTATCTTTGAAAAACTACAAAATGCTTTTAATACCCGTGACACGACCGGGTATCTCGACCTGCTACATGAGGATTATCAATTCGTTCGGCACCAGTCCCGGACAACAATGAGCAAATCCCAGTGGACCGAAGTGGCCACCCAAATGATGAATAGTGATTCTCTGATTTTCAGGGACCTGCGCTGCCTGTATGAAAATGACGAGATACTGGTGGAGCACTCGGTGATCGACTTTCCAGACGTTACCACCGAAGCGGTGCTGGCGGTACATCTGCTAAAAAATGGCAAGCTCATTCGCACAGAAACTGGCGCAACCCCGATCAGTAATTAAATACAGCTCTGTTGACCGAGCTGCTGGTCGGTCAGTGACCGGCAAAGCTGCGGCGTTTGTCCAGATTCTATGCGGCCAGGAAAATGCTTCATCAGTAATGTTGACTGCACGCCAACTGTCGCTGTTACCGGGCTGGTATAGGTATTTACAACTAAAGAAGGAACGGCACTACCAGCCCGGGATTGCTCGGCTGCGAGATTTTCAGATTTAACCGGGTAATTGGCGCCGGCAGGCGATAGGCAAAAGCTTTATCAACTAAAAGCCAGTACCGATACACCGAATAACTGATCGTGAAACCAGCTAAGAGCGGCCCAGGCTGCCAAACCGATAACCACCGCGGCAAGATCCGCCATCAGTGGCTTTCTGTCCAAGCCCGGCACTTTAGCGCGGCGGTTAGCGCTGACGATGCCGTTAACGGCAAAGCCCAGAAAACCGCCGAATAGCAATACCGAGGCAAGGTCACCGTTCACCAGCAGGTGCCCCAAAGCCCAGAGGGCTACTGCAATAAGCTGCGGGTGGTGCACCAGCCGACGCAGATTACAAGGCACGATGGATGCTGGGAACAGCACAAACGCAGCCAACACCAGCAATGTCGTCGCGATCCGCAGATCTTCTAAAGGCGTATATACGTGCACAGACTGCGCTACCGATTTGCCGTAGACGATCAAGCCCAGGCCCACCAGCGCAGCCAGAGAAAATGCGCCCTTGTAGCTGCCTTCACCCAGCCTTTGCAGCAGAAACCCACGGAGCGTAGGCAGTCCCGGCAACTGGTGAAGGCCTATAAAGACAATCAACCCCAGCAATAACGAAGTCATGTGCGCTTTCCTAGATCATGCACTGTTGCATATGTTAGATATCCTAATCGTTGTAGGCTAGAACAGTCGCGGACAACCATAAAGCCTGCCACCTTTATACCCAGGGCACGGGGACCTTTGACGTCGTTGTGTACGCGAACTTCAATATGCATCATCCTCTCAATAGTAACACCCTTCTTTCATACTGCTATGGTAAACGTTTCCCGGTATGGTCTGGAGTAAATAACCTCATCGGAGATAAGTGAAACCCATTCCTAATGGTCGTACCTGCTGCTTCTGCTACCGCCTACCATCACCGCGTCAAAAAGGACAGGCTGCTCACGCGAATGTGGCTTACAAAAAAATTAAAACTCCATTGGCCGACTAGACCACTGTGCGATAATACCTGGCAGTGCAGGACTGAGCGTGACTTCGAATCAAAGTTGAGGGTTATTCCAAGGGCCAAGCGAAATAATTTGGGTCGGCGTACGCTGGGTGACTGGTAAGCCAGATCGTGGGGCGCGGTCGCGAGTTAATGCCGGGTTGTTGAAATACCTGGCATCGTCTTTCGCCAAAAAGCGCGGTAGTTCGGCACTGGCTAGAGGCAAACGCAGCCAGGGCAAGCTGGCACGAATGATGGCGTCAACACTGATTCCGCTGGCACTTTGCAGAGAGCTGCACTGCGTCGATGCCCAGCAATCAAGTCACGGCCGTGTATGACTGAATGGCAAGTAAATGCTGCGTTCTAGACGCTTTGTAATTGGTTTGTGAAAACATCTCAACGGACGAATCCTCACTGACACCAGCACAATGAAAAAGTCTTTTTTCCTTGCCTTCCTGATCTTGCTGGGCGTAATCGGCTGGCTGGCATCAGGGCTGATCGACAACTACTGGAGTGACCGCAGTACCGAAGCGGCTGAGCGGACTGCATCCAAAGGCAATTCGACAGCTGAATTGTTGCCGCGAGTGAGAACCCGCCTCATCGAGGCGCAGACCGTACCGGAACGGATCATTCTACTGGGCTCGACTGAGGCGAAACGCAGAGTCCGTCTACGGGCTCAGACTGCGGCAGCAGTGGCGGAGGTCTTAGCGAGCAGGGGGCAAATCGTAAAACGTGGTGATTTGGTCGTTCGCCTGGCTACAGACGACCGGCCGGCCCGCTTGCGCCAAGCCGCGGCGCTGCTGAGACAACGGCAGACCGAATACAAAGCCGCGTCGTCATTATCGAAAAAAAATCTGCGTTCAAAAATTGCGCTGGCGGAAGCGGAAGCGCAGTTGAATGCCGCACAGGCAAGCCTGGAACAAATTCGGGTCGACATCGAGCGGACTCATATCCGGGCACCGTTTGACGGAGTCGTTGACCAACGGATGGTTGAACTCGGCGATTACGTCAAGATTGGTGAGCCCGTTGCGACCATACTGGATCTGTCTACAATCATCGTCGCCGGCGACGTGTCAGAACACAACGTTGCCAAAATCACACCGGGCATTTCTGGAACAGTTGTGCTGGTAGACAAGCGCGAGCTCACCGGTCAAATCACCTTCGTCGCCCGCTCAAGCAACAGTTCGACCCGAACGTTTCGAGTCGAACTCGACGTGCCAAACCCGGGTTACGAGATTGCCGAGGGAATTACGGCAAAGATCACGCTGGCGGTGGGGGAAACCCTTTCACACAAACTGTCTTCCGCTGTGCTGACACTGGATGATGACGGGGTTATCGGAGTAAAAGCCGTCGACGATGACGGCATTGTAGAGTTTCTACCAGTCACGCTGGTGGCCGATACGCCGGATGGTACCTGGCTTGGTGGTCTGCCGCGAACGCTCCGGGTCATCACGGTTGGGCATGAGTTCGTGCGAGTCGGGCAGAAGGTTGAAGCCGTTCCTGAGCAACCGTCCGGAACTTGATCTGAATGTTGTCTCTGATTGATCGTAGCGTCGGCCACTCGCGCACCGTGCTGGCGACCCTGGTGTTTATCCTGATCGCCGGCTCGCTGGCCTACCGGGATATTCCCCGGGAATCGCAACCAGATATCAACATTCCAATCATCTACGTCACCGTTACCCATGACGGCATATCACCGGAAGACTCTGAACGCCTGATCATACGTCCGCTGGAGCAGGAGTTACGGGTTATCGAGGGCATCAAGGAGATGCGCTCGACTGGTTACGAGGGCGGGGGCAATGTGCTGCTCGAATTCGAGGCCGGCTTCGATGCCGATACTGCTTTGCAGGATGTACGGGACAAGGTCGACGCTGCCAAGGGCAATTTTCCGGCGGCTACAGAAGACCCCGAAGTGCACGAAGTGAACTTCAGCCTGTTCCCGGTGCTGGTAGTGATTCTTGCCGGCAACGTCCCGGAAAGAGCCCTCTACCACCTTGCCCGCGAACTCAAAGACGACATCGAAAGCATACCGTCGGTGTTGGAAGCCGTAATTACCGGTGACCGCAAGGAGATGGTAGAGGTACTGATCGACCCGGTCGAGTTGCAGAGTTATGGTCTTGATCCTGCTGTTGCGGCAGGGACGGTAAAAGGCTCCAACCTGCTGGTGGCAGCAGGCATCCAGGATACTGGCCGGGGCCGATTCTCGGTAAAAGTACCCGGCCTGTTCGAGAGCGTTAAAGACATCATTGAGCTTCCCGTTAAAGCCGATGGCGATGCCGTGGTACGGGTCGGCAACATCGCCGAAGTTCGGCGCACCTTCAAGGATCCCACGAGTCTTGCCCGGGTCAATGGAAGTTCGGCGGTCGCCCTGGAGGTTTCCAAGCGTTCGGGCGAAAACGTGATAGAAACCATTGAAAGCGTACGCAGCATCGTCAAAGAAGAAAGCGCGCTCTGGCCCGAAACGCTGCGTCAAGCGGTTACGGTCAGCTACTCACAGGATCGATCCGATCACATCCGCACACTGTTGAATGATCTTCAAAATAGTGTCATGAGTGCCGTGCTGCTGGTAATGATTGTCGTCATCGCAGCGCTCGGAATACGATCCGCCGGGCTGGTCGGCATCGCCATTCCAGGGTCCTTTCTGACAGCCCTGCTGGTACTTTATTTACTCGGTGTGTCGCTGAACATGGTGGTGCTATTCAGCCTGATCCTGGCTGTTGGGATGTTGGTGGACGGCGCCATTGTCGTGACCGAATACGCTGATCGGCGGATGAGCGATGGTTCGCCGCCCCGACTTGCCTACACTGCCGCATCCCGCCGGATGGCCTGGCCGATCATCGCCTCTACAGCGACCACGCTGGCCGCTTTTCTGCCACTCACTTTCTGGCCTGGTGTGGTGGGTGAATTCATGAAGTATCTGCCGCTGACGGTCTTGATTACCCTCTCGGCCTCGCTGCTAATGGCACTTATCTTTGTGCCGACCCTGGGCACGCTGGTCGGTCGGCCGGGTAACACCAGCCCGGCTGCCATACGAGTGATAAAGGCGGGTGAACGCGGGGAACTGGATTCGATTCCCGGATTCACCGGCTCTTACGTAAAGGTGCTCAGGGCCGCCCTGTCCCATCCGGCCAAGGTACTGGCAGCCTCCTTGGGGCTGCTCGTCGGGGCGCAGGTTCTGTATGGCACTTTCGGTTCGGGAATCGAATTTTTTCCCGAGGTCGAACCTGACAATGCCAAAATTCAGGTCCGTGCGCGCGGCAATCTGTCACTGGATGAACAGGATGCGCTAATGCGTGAAGTCGAGGGGAGAGTACTCGACATCAGTGGCGTGGAGACCTTCTATACCCGGGTCGGCCCGAACGCCAACAGCGAAGAGTCGGAAGACATCGTCGGCAGCATCTCCATGGAGTTTTCCGACTGGCGATCACGCCCCAAAGTTGAGCAGATCTTCACGACGATCCGGGCGCAAATAGCCGATCTCGCCGGTGTCATCATCGACTTGCGCAAGGAGGAAGGGGGGCCACCAGTCGGCAAACCGATCCAACTCCAGCTGGCTTCCCGGCACCCCGATCTGCTGGCCCCGGCGGCAGCAAGGGTCCGCGCACAACTTGACACCATGAGGGGCCTGCACAGCATTGAGGACTCACGGCCACTGCCGGGTATAGATTGGCAGGTTATCGTTGACCGTTCTCAGGCAGCCAAGTACGGCGCTGATATCGGCTCGGTCGGAAACATGGTCCAGATGACGACTATGGGTTACAAGATCGGAACCTATCGTCCGGATGACAGTGACGATGAGATAGAGATTCGGGCGCGGTTTCCTGAGAAACATCGCACCATAGAAGAACTGAACCATGTTCGTCTGAACACAGCTGCCGGCTCGGTACCGATATCGAACTTCGTGGTTCGGCAGGCGCAAAAGAAGACCGGGATGGTCAAGCGTGTAGACGGCCGCAGAGTGATCACGGTCAGGGCCGATGTCGACGAGGGGCTCCTGGTCGATGATAAAATCAAGGAAATCGTCGAATGGCTTAAGACGGCGGAGATTGATCCACGGATCCAAGTGGTGTTCAAAGGGGAAGACGAGGAGCAAGCCAAGGCCCAGGCCTTCCTTAGCAAGGCATTTCTGGTTGCCCTGTTCGTAATGGCGGCAATCCTGGTTACCCAGTTCAACAGTTTCTACAGCGCTTTTCTGATCTTGTTCGCAGTTGTGATGTCAACGATTGGTGTTCTGATCGGGCTTTTGATCACAGGTTCTCCCTTCGGTATCGTGATGAACGGTATCGGGGTAATCGCTCTGGCTGGTATCGTCGTCAACAACAATATCGTCCTGATTGATACCCATGATCGGCTGCGCGAATCTTTGCCTGACCCACTGGAGGCAATCCTGCGTACCGGTGTGCAGCGGCTGCGGCCCGTCCTATTGACCAGCGTGACCACCATACTTGGGCTGATGCCGATGGTGTTGGGTATCAATTTCGATTTTCTGACGCGGGAGATCACCTATGGCGCACCCTCTACCCAGTGGTGGAGACAACTGTCGACATCGATCGTGTTTGGCCTGGGTTTCGCGACGGTCCTGACACTGCTGGTAACGCCCAGTGCGCTGATGCTGAAGGCCAACATCCATAGTTGGCGGGAAAAACGGCGTGAACAAAAAACGGTGGCAGTATCATCACACGCTTGAATCAGGTGCAAAGCAAACGCAAGGCGCTAAGTGGCCGCCTCCAGCCAACTTTGCATTAAGGGCTCACGGAGCGCCGATAGCTCCGGTAGTTGCCTGCCATGGCACGATGTCCCGCCACAGGTTAACTCGCTCGAAATGATGGCGCTCTCGATGGCCTACCCCGCTGCTCTGCCAATCGACCACCAGGCTAAGGCTGATATTGCTACTGAGCTCCATTAGGGTAACGGGGCCTAAAGTCGAAGATCGAAACGGCAGCCCATGTTGCGACCTTCACTACGAGTTACATTAAGGCCGTATCAAAAAGGACTCAAGGTGTGCCCAACAAAACCATGGTGAGGCCACTGCTTTCTTACATCTTGCCTGCAATACAGCTAGTCGCTCTGTGACCGGGCCAGCGCCTGCTCTATATCCCACAAGATATCCTCGAGGGTTTCCAATCCCACCGATATACGGATCATGTCGGGCGTGACACCCGCATTCGCCTGCTCTTCTTCGTTCAATTGCCGGTGGGTAGTTGAGGCCGGGTGGATGACCAGTGACTTGGCATCGCCTACGTTGGCGAGGTGGCTCAGGAACTGCGCGCTCTCGATAAAGCGCACCCCTGCCGCCTGACCACCACGGATACCGAAAGTCAGAACACCCCCTGCGCCCCGCGGCAGATACTTTTGTGCCAGCGCGTAATAAGGGTTGTCCGGCAGTCCGGCGTACTTCACCCACTGCACCGCTGGCTGTGCCGCCAGGAACTCTGCCACCGCCAGTGCGCTAGTGCAGTGCCGCTCCATCCGTAGCGGCAGGGTCTCAAGGCCCTGCAGGAACAAAAACGAGTTGAACGGGCTCAACGAAGGCCCCAGGGTGCGCAGAGTCTCCATCCGGGCCTTCATGGTGAAACCAAAATCGCCAAAGGTCTCGTAGAAACGGATACCGTGATAGCCTTTGGAGGGCTCGGTCATGCCGGGGAAATTGCCATTGTCCCAGGGGAAGCGGCCGGATTCGACTAGCACTCCACCGATCGAAGTACCGTGACCGCCGATCCACTTGGTCGCCGAGTGCACCACGATGTCAGCATCGTGCTCTATGGGCCGGCACAGATAAGGTGTGCCGAAGGTGTTGTCGATCACCAACGGCAGACCGGCCTCGTGCGCAATACCGGCCACGGCCTCGATGTCGAGGATGTTGTTCAACGGATTGCCGATAGTCTCGGCGTACAAGGCCTTGGTCTGCGGCGTAATGGCCCGAGCAAAGTTCTGCGGGTCATCGGGATCTACGAAATGGGTGATGATGCCTAAGCGCCGGAACGCATAGTCGAACTGTGAGTAGGTGCCACCGTACAGGGTACTGGCTGAAACCAGTTCATCGCCGGCCTCAAGCAGGGTCAGCAGGGTCACCATCTGTGCCGCCATGCCTGAACCAACTACCAGGCCAGCCCGACCCGTCTCCAGCGTGGCCATGCGCTCCTCCAGCATAGCGTTGGTCGGGTTCATCATGCGCGAGTAGACGTTGCCGAAGGTCTGCAGGTTAAACAGGCTGGCAGCGTGATCGGTATCGTCGAAGACATACGACGTGGTCTGGTAAATGGGTGCTGCCCGTGACGCAGTGGCACTGTCGGGTAGTTGGCCGGCGTGCAGGCACAGCGTCTCAAATCCGAATTTCCGGTCAGCCATGGCGTCTCCTTAGTAAACCAGCCACTTCGGGCGCCGCGCCGAGATCACTCCGGTAGCAACCCCGAAGAGGTTCAGCCCCCCCAGCAGGCGGCCATGCTCGATCTTCATGCAGCGGTCCATTACCACAGTGAGGCCGCCCTGCTGGGCGATCGCTGCGGCTTCCTCATTGACCACCCCTAATTGCAACCACAGCACCTTTGCGCCAACAGCCACCGCGCTGCGAGCGATGGGCGGCGTGACCTCGGGGCGCTGAAATACATCCACCACGTCGACCTTGTCCGGAATCTCCTCCAGTACGGGATAGCACTTCTGCCCGAGAATCTCGCGGTAGTTCGGGTTGACGGGAATAACGCGGTAGCCGTGATCCTGCAGGTACTTGGCCGCGAAGAAGCTGGGCCGCCACCAGTTAGCCGAGAGTCCCACCACGGCAATCACCCGGGCCGTTGCCAGGATTTCCCGTATGCCTTCAATGTCGGCGATCGTTCGCTGTTGTTCCATCGTCTCCATCACTTTGCCGGCGCCCGCCCACCCCAGGGCCGGATTGTCTACAGGCAGCAATGGCGCGGGTGCACCAGCCACCGTCGATCACAAGTTACTGCAGTATATCGCCTCGCAACATGGCCACGGCAACAGCCCGGCCCGCGCCGCCACCCCAGACGTCGACGCAAATGCTGCCCCTTGCCGGAGCCAACTAGCCCCCGACTGGAAATTTGCGATGGTATGGCATGGGGCCTGGACCTTACAATCGGTGCTGCCGGTGTGCGCCCGAGTGCTGCACCGGAAAAACAGCTGCCGAGCCGGCCGCGGGCAAACCCACAGACGACGGCCAGCAAAAACGGCTAGATTTGCCAGGCGCCACGGACACGGCATAGGTTTCAGGGCAATTCCATGAAGGAAAATTATTACTTTGACAACGCGGCCACCACGCTGCCCAAGCCGGAACCGGTCTACGAGTTCATGGACCAGTTTTTCCGCAGCCACGGGGTGAACCCAGGGCGCTCGGGACATCAACTTGCGGTCGAGGCCGAGACCATGATCGTGCAGACTCGCCGACTGCTGGCAGAGTTTTTCGGCTTTGCCGGCGACCCGGCACGGGTAACCTTTTCCCTCAGCGCCACCGACTCGATGAACATCGCCCTGCTCGGCCTCATGCAACCTGGCGATCACATGATCATCACGCGCATGGAGCACAACGCGGTGTTGCGGCCCGCCAATCATTTTGAACGCGATCGGCAAATCTCGGTGACCCGAGTGGCGGCAGACCAAGCCGGCTACGTCGACCCGCAGGAGATTCGCAGGAGTATCCGGCCCAACACTCGGGTAGTGGTAGTGAACCATGCGTCCAACGTTACCGGCTCATTGCAGGACATCGAAGCTATTGGCCGGGTGGTACGGGAAACCAACGCCATCTTAGTGCTCGACAGTTGCCAGACCGCAGGCGTAGTGGCCATTCCCATGGACGACTGGGGCATCGACGTACTCGTGTACACCGGCCACAAAGGACTGTTCGGCCCGATGGGTATAGGCGGCATGATTGTCGCCGCCGGGGTCGACATTCGCCCGCTCCGCACCGGCGGTACCGGGGTCGACTCGCTCTCGCCTTTTCACCCTGACGGCTACCCACATCGACTTGAGGCCGGCACTCTATCCTTGCCCGGGGTCGCCGGACTGAACGCGGCACAAAAATGGTTTGCCGACCTCGGCCGGGCCCGCGGGGCCGGCCCTGCTGCCAACCACGGCCAGGCCTGCCGGGTTGCCCAGGAACACATCCACGCAGTTGAGACCGGCTTTACCCGGCGGCTGATCGAGGCCTTTGAGGCGCTGCCGGACGTGGCCGTCTACGGGCCGCGGAACAACCAGCCGCGGGTCGCGACCCTATCGATGAACATCGGTGATATTCCGGCCGAGCAGGTTGGCGCCATGCTCGACGCCGATCACGGCGTGTGCGTACGGCCCGGGCTGCACTGCGCCCCGCTGGTGCATGAGGATCGCGGCACCCTCGAGCGCAAGGGCACGGTGCGTTTTGCACCGGGCTTTTTCACCGACGAGGAAGATATCAACCAGGCCATCGAGGCGGTGCGTGCTATTGCCGAGTACTAGTCCCGCAGTGCGGCCTGAGCGCCGACTTGTCCCGCCAAGCCGGGTCCAGTCGCAGCAGGATACCGAGCCATGGACAGACTGAGCCGCCGCCGATACCCGATACAGGAGACCACTTGATGCAGTACTACGAGAACATTCTTGATCTTGTCGGCAACACCCCGCTGGTGCGGCTGAACAACATCGTCGAACCCAATATGGCAACCGTGTTCGCGAAGATGGAGAACCTGAATCCGTCGGGGTCGGTCAAGGACCGCATGGCCATCAACATGGTCAGACGAGCCGAGGAAGAAGGGCTAATCAAGCCGGGCGGGACCCTGGTTGAGAGCACCTCGGGCAATACCGGGCTGGGCCTGGCCATGGCAGCGGCAACCCGGGGCTATCGTTGTGTATTCACGATCCCCGACAAGATGAGTCAGGAAAAGATCGATATGCTCAAGGCCTACGGGGCCGAGGTCATCGTCACCGCTACTGACCTGGACCATCATCATCCAGACAGTTACGTCGAGGTGGCTAAACGCGTTGCAGCCCAAACCCCCGGAGCCCTGTACACCGACCAGTACTACAACATGTACAACCCCGAGGCACATTACCTGACCACCGGCCCGGAGATCTGGCAGGCCACGGACGGCATGATTGACTCGTTTGTGACCGGTCTTGGCACCGGTGGCACCATCTCCGGGGCCGGCAAATATCTTAAAGAAAAGGCCAGGGAAGCAGGCCGCAGCGTGCGCGTGGTCGGCCCGGACCCCTATGGCAGTATCTACAAGGAGGCCTTCGACAAAGGTGAGTGGAGCGAACCCTCACTCTATCGGGTAGAGGGCATTGGCCACGACTTCATGGTCGGGACGCTGGATTTCTCGGTGATCGACGAGGTGGTCAACGTTTCCGACCGCGATTCGTTCCACATGGCCCGCAGACTGACCCGGCACGAAGGGATATTTGCCGGTGGCTCCACTGGCACGGTCTTCCACGGCGCGTTGATGGAGGCACGCAAACTAGGTCCGGGGAAAATCGTGGTCGCGGTCATCTGCGACTCGGGAGACCGATACATCAGCAAGTGCTTTAACGACGAGTGGATGCGTGACATGGGCTATTTTGCTCCGGACTCTCACCTGGGGACAGTGCAGGATCTACTGTCCTCCCAGCAGCACCAAGTGGTTTTTGCCGAACCCGACGAGCCACTCAAAAACGTGATCACCCACATGGCGGAACTCGGTATTTCGCAAATGCCAATGAGCATCGGCCAAGGTGACCTGAGAATGGTCGAGGAACTCGATATCCTCCGCGCCGTGGCTGGCGGTGAACATACGCTGGAAGACGAGGCAAGAGAGATTGCCCGCCCCCTGCAAGGCCAGGTGGGGCCGAACGAAACACTGGATCAAGTACAACGCATCTTCGAAAATGACAATGTGGCCGTGGTTGTGGACGAGGGCCAGGTTACAGGCATCATCAACAAGATCGACATGCTTGAATTTATTACACAGAAGAACCGGCAGGCCGCCTGACCGGACATTGCCTGCAACCAGGGAGAATAGCGTTGAAGTTTGATACCAAAGTAGTTCGCGCCGGCATCATTCCAGACCCCACCAGCGGGTCGATAGTGCCCCCAATCTATGAGACCGCCACCTATGTCCTGCCCGAAGTGGGCAAAGACCGGGGCTTCGATTACACGCGTTCATCGAACCCAACGCGGCAAGTGCTCGAAGAGAATCTTGCCGCCATCGAGAACGGCAAGTACGGCGTTAGCTTTGCCAGCGGCATGTCGGCCGTGGACGCCGCCCTGAAATTGCTGGGCAGCGGCGATCACGTGGTCAGCGGAGATGACGTATACGGCGGCGTGACCCGCCACTTCGACAACGTGCTGGCGCGGCACGGGCTGGAGTTCACTTACGTCGACAGCACCGACACCGAGTCGGTGCGTGCAGCAATTACCTCGAAGACCCGGATGCTGTGGATTGAAACTCCGACCAATCCCCTGCTCAAGGTGACCGATCTAGAGGCCATGGCCAGCATCGCCCGCGAGCACGACCTGCTGCTGGGAGTGGATTCCACCTTCGCTACACCAGTCTTCCTGCGGCCACTGGAATTCGGTGTCGATATTGTCATGCACAGCACCACCAAGTACCTGTCCGGCCACAACCAGATCATCGGCGGCATCCTGGTCACCAACCGGCAGGATATCTTTGAGCAGATGAAGTACATCCAGAAAACCATTGGCGCGGTTTCCAGTCCGTTTGACTGCTGGCTGAACCTGAGCGGTCTGAAAACTCTCCACCTGCGCATGCGCCGACACGAGGAATCAGCAATGCAGGTAGCACAATTCCTCGAGTCACATGACAAGATCGAGCGGGTGCTCTATCCGGGTCTGCCGTCCCACCCACAACACGCGGTGGCCAAGGCACAGATGTCGGGCTTCAGTGGAATGATCACTTTTGAACTGACCGGGGGCACCGAAGCCGGTAAAACCCTGATGAACAACGTGCAGCTGTGCGGGCTGGCCGAGAGCCTGGGCAGTGTCGAGACCATGATCACCCACCCGGCCAGCATGACCCACGTCGACGTGCCACTGGCGGATCGGCACAAACGCGGACTGACCGACGGCCTGGTGAGATTGTCGGTCGGCATCGAGGATGTCGAAGATATTATCAGCGACCTTGAACAAGCACTGACACAGGCCTGAGGCCACCGACCGATCATCCTGGCCCGTTCCAGGCCCTACTCGGCGGCGCCGTTAGGCCCGACCGAGTGCGCCGTTAGACCCGGCCGAGCGCGAAGAAGCAGCCATCGCTCCAGACCCCGAGGACACCGGCATCACCTTCACTGGCCGGTATCACCATTGCTGCCAGCTGGTAGTAGACGGCCCGCGAGATCAATGCCTCGAGACCGTCACGCACCAGCAGGTAGGGGGCGGGTTCCGCCGCCGGGCCGTGTTCCATCACCCGCATCGGGTGGTCGCGCCCGGCCGCCACCACGTCGTTGACGTTGGTGCGAAATAGCAGACGCTGTGTCTGTCCCTGGCCCTCGCTTTCCATCTCGACCGCAACGAACGGGGCGTCGTCCACCCGGATGCGCAATTTCTGTTCCGGCGAAACCAGGAAGTACTCGTCACCCTCGCGGCGAATGACGGTGGAGAGCAAGCGCACCAGGCGAACCCGGCTGATGGGGGAACCCTGGTAGTGCCAGCTGCCATCGCGGGCAATGCGCAGGTCCATATCGCCACAGAATTCTGGCTGCCAGGCGTGGACTGGCGGCAGATCGGCCGCGCCCAGGCGTGCAGCCAGGCCGGTAAGTTCCGGAGGATCCGCTGTGGACAAGCTTTAATCGGCCGGCTGTGTAACCGACCGGGGGCACCCATCCTGGTCGATGGCAACAAACGTGAACTGTCCCTCGGTCACCTTTTCCTCGCGCCCGTCATGACGGCGCTTGACCCAGGTCTCGACCTTCACGCTGATTGAGGTGGTACCGATGCGCCCGGTGGTGCAGTAACAGCTGACCTGGTCGCCGATCTGCACCGGCAGGTGAAACGACATGGCATCAACCGCGACCGTGACCACCCGGCCGCCGGCAACACCGAAAGCATGGGTGCCCCCGGCAACGTCCATCTGCGCCATCAGCCAGCCGCCAAAGATGTCGCCGTTGGGATTGGCGTCGGCCGGCATGGCGACGGTACGGATCGAGGGTACACCGGTTGGCGGAGCACTCATGGCCGCGGCTGCCGCTGTTCGCGGCCCAGGGTGTAGAACTCGTCGTTGGGCCGCATGCCGGTGAAGTTGGCCATGCGGTTGGACAGGGCAAAAAACGCGGCAATGGCGGCGATGTCCCAGATATCTTCGTCGTCGAAGCCATGCGGGCGTAAGGCGTCATAATCGGCATCTGCCAGTGCGGCTGAATCGCACGCCACCTTGAGGGCGAACGCCAGCATGGCCCTCTGTCGTGGGCTGATGTCAGCCTTGCGATAATTGATGGCCACCTGGTCAGCCACCAGTGGATCCCTGGCATAGACCCGCAGTATGGCACCATGCGCCACCACACAGTACTGGCAGTCGTTGGCGCCTGACGTTGACACTACGATCATCTCCCGTTCTGCCTTGGACAAACCGCTCTCGCGCAACATCAGCGCATCATGATAATCAAAAAAGGCCCGACACTCATCGGGCCGGTGGGCCAGCGCTAAAAACACATTGGGCACAAAGCCCGCTTTTTCCTGTACCGCCAGTACCCGCTCACGCAGATCCTGTGGCAGGTCTTCCAAGGCCGGCACCGGATACCGGCTGATCGGTTTGTCATTCAATATTGTTACTCCTTGTAGGTGGGCGGCATGTCATTACTGACGACACCGCTGTCCGCTAGCTGCTGATTCTACCGCTGCAAGCGGCAGTGATACTTGAACCGGCACCGTTGCTGCCCAGGCCACGGCATCGGCCCGTGCGGCGGATCAAGATCTGGTTTACCCAAAGCACTATAAAATGTGGCGGTGACTGATAACAGGGTTTAGCAGGAAAACCTGTACCCCGATGGCTGAGTCGTTTCCCAAACACGCGCAAATCGTTGTCATTGGAGGCGGTGTTATTGGCACTGCAGTCGCGTTTCGCCTTGCAGAACTGGGCTCGCAGAATGTCGTGGTACTTGAGCGTGGCCAACTTGGCTGCGGCACCAGCTGGCATGCTGCAGGAAATATTCCGTTGCTGGACCAAATTCCCGAAATAGTAAAGCTCAACCGCCTGGCTGCCGATTTGTACGAAAGCTTTGAGCAAGAACAACCGATTGGCTGGCAGCGCTGTGGCCGGGTAATGCTTGCTCGCACTGTGTCTCGAATGGCCGAATTCAGATTATTGGTTGACTCGGCCAATAGCGCGGACGTTGAAGCCTGTTTAATGTCTCCGCAGGAAGCACAGGAAAAACTACCCCAGTTTCGAACGGATGATCTGGTGGGGGCCTTATGGAGCCCGGGTGATGGCCGGATTAATCCGACAGACCTGATAAATGCCTATGCGCGCAAAGCGCGGTCCCGGGGCGTTCAGTTCTTCGAGCACACTGAGGTGAAAAGTGTGGTTGTGACCGACAACGCAGTTACCGGAGTTGCGACCAGTCATGGAGTTACTGGCTGTGAGTATGTTGTCAACTGTGCTGGCCTATGGTCTCGGCCGCTAGGGCTGCAAAATAAGATTGGTATCCCCGTTTACCCGGTAGAACACTTCTATGCGTTGACCGAGCCGATCGATGGCATCACCCCGGATATGCCGACTTTTAGAGATCCTGATGCATTGATTTACGGGCGCGAAGAAGTCGGCGGGCTGTTAATTGGTTGTTTTGACCTCAATGCAAAGCCGGTGTCACCTGAGACATTGCCAGATAACTTTTCGTTTGGCCTTCTCAATGAAGACTGGGAGCAGTTTGGACCCTACCTGGAGCGTGGCATGCACCTTGTGCCAGCGCTGGCCAATACAGGTATCAAGACTTTGATAAACGGACCGGAAAGTTTTACCCCTGATGGATTTCCGATCTTAGATCAGGCGACAGAGGTGCGAGGCTATTTTGTCCTTACCGGTTTAAATTCCGCCGGGATACTGCGTTCTGCCAGCCTGGCACTGGCGTTAGCCCAATGGCTTGTGCATGGTGATGCTGGCATCGACCTCAGCCGTTTCTCCCTTAATCGTTTTCGCCCGGAACATAATGATGAAGCCTGGCTGAGAGAACGGGTGCGACACGCCCCCAGTGGCCATTTCGCGACACCGAGTGGATGACTCTGGATAAGCAAGTCATTTATTGATGTAAAAAATAATGGGGCCGGGAAAAGACCCTGATCTTCGGCTGCTGAATTACGAATGCAGCCTAGGTCTTAGGCGTTGACTGCGACCGGGGCTTAGCGGCGTTTTTCGGCCTGCAGGTAGAGCATCTCCATGGCCACAGTGGCGGCGGCAAGTGCGGTCAACTCGGCACTGTCATAGGCCGGCGCCACTTCCACCACGTCCATGCCGACGATGTCCAGGCCCTTGAGGCCGCGCACGATCTGCAGTGCCATGTTGCTGGAAAGGCCGCCCGCCACAGGGGTCCCAGTACCCGGTGCAAAGGCGGGGTCGAGGCAATCGATATCGAAGGTAAGGTAAGCCTTGCGCTCACCCACACGCTCACCAATCGCGGCAACCGTCGCCGCCACCCCGTGGTTGTGGACCCAGTCGGCATCAAGCACCTGGAAAGCGTGGCTGCCGGGGTCATACTCGGTGCGGATACCGACCTGCACCGAGCAGCCGGGATCGACCAGCCCTGCCGCAGGCGCCTGGTGAAACATGGTGCCGTGATCGAACGCGCTGCCCTGTGCATAGGTATCGGTATGGGCATCAAAATGTATCAGGGCGAGTTCCCCGTACACGCCATGGTGGGCCCGCAGCAGCGGCAGTGTAATGAAGTGATCGCCACCGAAACTGAGCAGTGTCTTACCCGAGCGCAGAATCTCAGTGGCCCGCTTTTCCAAGGCCTGGACGAAGCCCGGAATGTCGCCCGGCGCAAAGACGAGATCACCGCAGTCGATGCCCTGGATCGTTTGCTTGAGCGGGTAGCTCCAGGGCCAGCGCGCCTGTTCCCAGCGTATGTTGCCCGAGGCCTGGCGAATGGCCGCCGGGCCACTGCGGGTGCCAGCGCGGCCGGTGGTACCCATGTCGTAGGGCACCCCCAGCACCGCCACGTCGGCCGCGGCGCCGACCGGGTCGCGGCTTAAGGGAAATCCAAGGAAGCCAAACAGGTTCGCGTATAGAGAAACATCGTCCTGGATATCCGAGTCAGTCACTGGGTTCTCCGTTGGTTTTGCTGTCACAGTCTAGAGAAAACAGCATCGGAAAAACAAGCCAATGATTTGGCCCAGGTCATTTCCACTCAAGGAAAACCCCGAAGCGATGCCCCCAGAGCGAAACCACAGGCCGGTCTGTGTCGAATAACAAAAACATCAAAGCCTGCGATAGGTAGAAAGGACAATCGTTTGCGAGCGGTATTAGCGCCCGGGTGATAGAGTTTGCGGTATCAGTCGAGTGGACGCTGATCGTCTATGACCTTACCGTCATTGGGCAAAGTGCCCTGCCCGGTAAAAACAACCTCCCCGCGCAGTTTGCAGACATCCCGAATGCTGGTACTGATCTGCTCGGCAAGTCCTTGCTGGTCAATGCTCGAGTTAGTGAGTTCACAACGCAGGGTCATGGCATCTGCATTATCGATACGTTCGATCACCAGTCTTGCACGAGCGACCTCAGGATGACGGGAAGTCACGGTGGCAACCTGGGATGGATGCACAAACATACCACGCACCTTGGCGGTCTGGTCGGCACGCCCCATCCACCCCTTGATGCGCCGGTTGGTACGCCCGCAGGGGCTAGTGCCGTCCATAAATGCGGATAAATCCCCCGTGGCAAAACGAATGAGCGGATAACCCGGCTGCAGTACTGTCACGAGCACCTCACCCACCTCGCCCGATGCAACCGGATCACCAGTACCGGGGCGCACGATCTCGACCAGTACACCTTCATCCAGGATCAAGCCCTCGCGCGTGGGCGACTCGTAGGCAATCAGGCCCACATCCGCCGTGGCATAAGCCTGCAGCACATCCACGCCTTTTTCGGATAACTCTTCGCGTAACGTTCCCGGCAAGGCTTCTCCCGAAACCAGGCCGACTTCGATACTCGAAACATCAATATCCATGTCGACTGCCTTATCCAACAGGATCTTGAGAAAGGACGGAGTGCCGATGTAGACCCGCGGGCGAAGGTGGGCCAACGCCTGCACTTGCAGCTCGCTCTGGCCAGTACCAGCCGGAAAGACCGTGCAACCCAGCGCGTGTGCACCGCCTTCCAGCATGAATCCGGCAGGCGTGAAGTGATAGGAAAAAGTGTTGTACACCAGATCCCCTTCGCGACAGCCGGCAGCATACAAGGCCCGCGCGATGCGCCAGAAATCCGGCGTATTGCCCTGGGGCTCAAAAATTGCGCCAGGAGAAGCAAATACCCGGGGCAGTGTACGCCCCGAAAGGCCGCAGTATCCCCCCAGCGGCGGGGTCTTCGCCTGCGCCTGTGCCAGCTCTGACTTTCGCGTAACCGGCAGCTTGGCCAAGGCGTCGCGGTCGCCGACTACATCAGGGTCTACCTCTTTCAGCAAAACTGTATACGCTGGAGTCTGGGTCTTCGCATAGCGCAGCTGCTCGGTCAGCAGGGAAAACTGCTCCGCTTCTCGCTGCTCAGGCGCCCGTGTTTCCAGGGCATCAAAAAAATCTGTATCTGTCATGACTGACAACTCAAATAGCTACTCACACTACCCAAAAGGCCCCCTGCCTAGGCTCTGGCCTTGTTCAACGACCTCAGATCAACTCAACCAGCGCTTGCGCCGACGGTAATGCTTTACTTTCCTGAAACTTTTCTTCTGGCCACCGCTAACGCCCAGGTAAAACTCTTTCACATCCTGGTTATCCAGCAAAGCACTGGCCTCACCATCCATCACCACCCGGCCATTCTCAAGAATGTACCCATAGTGAGAATAGCGCAAAGCAATGTTGGTATTTTGTTCTGCCAGCAGGAAAGTTACCTGCTCTTTTTCATTGAGCTGCTGCATGATCTCGAATATTTCCTCGACGAGTGTTGGTGCCAGACCCATAGAGGGCTCATCCAACAGAATCATCTTTGGCCGGGCCATTAACGCCCGCCCGACAGCAGTCATCTGCTGCTCCCCGCCGGAGGTGTAACCTGAGGTGCTGTTGCGGCGGTCTTTGAGGCGCGGGAAATAACTGTAGACCAGATCCAGATCCTGACGGATTAAAGAGGCGCCATCCGAGCGGGTAAAGGCCCCAGTCAGCAAGTTCTCTTCTACAGTCAGGTGTTCGAAACAGCGGCGCCCTTCCATGACCTGGATCACACCGCGTTTAACCAGCTGGTTGGCAGAGAGCCCTTGAATGGGCTCTCCCTGATACTCAATAGTTCCCTTGGTAATGTTGCCACGCTCGGCCATCAGCAGGTTGGAGATGGACTTGAGTGTGGTTGTCTTACCTGCCCCGTTGGCCCCGAGAAGGGCAACGATGCCCTTCTCGGGTACCTCCAGGGATACTCCTTTTAGAACCAGTATCACATGATCGTATACGACCTCGATATTATTGACGCTGAGCAGCGTTGCTGCTTTGTCTTTCAAGGCCGCCTCCATGAGATTCTAGTTCATCAACCGCAATCAGAACCCATCGACATACCAGAACGCGGAGTAATACCCTTCTCTTTTGCGTAGGCAGCGGCAGAGGCCTCGATCATCGGTCGGGTAATATCCTTCATGGGCTCAACCCAATCGGTAATAAAGTGCCATGCATTTCCGTCCCACTGCTGGAAACGTGCTGAGCCACCACCCTCGTGATCGGCACAAGTAATCTTGAATGGCGGCAACACATCGGTCGCGCCCAGTTCAGCGATCCTTTCTGCCGTGAGATCAAGATTTTCCATCGCCCAGCGGAATTCCTCACCACTGATTGGCCCCACACCGTATTTCTCCTGGGCCTTACGAATCACCTCGGTCGTAACAATAGCCGCAGATACGCCACGAAGGTGGTACACACTGCCCACACGCGACGATGCAATATTACCTTTCATGACGCCATAGACATATTCAAAAATGTCATTGACAACGGGGAAATCAGTCCCCACGGCATGGAAGGTGGCTGCGATATATCCCTTCGCTGCAGCACCGGCTGGAATTGCATCTTCTTCAGCTCCGCACCACCAGACACCGATGATGTGATCCCGTGGAAAACCAATGCGGGCAGCTTCACGCAACGGCACTGTACAGGATATACCCCAGTTGCGGTTAATCACGTAGTCCGGCTGAATCTTTCGAATCTGTAACCACAGCGATTTCTGGTCGATACCAGGCCACGGTACTGGAATGTGAGTAACTTCAAATCCAAATTTCTCGGCCATCGCATTCCACACCGGAATGGTCTCAATTCCATACGGGTGCTTCAGATGAAGATTGACGATCTTCATACCCTTAAGTTTGTCAAGACCGCCTTCACGCTGGGCAATAAACTGGACTTTCGTCGTGCTCTGATTCCAGTAGTTGGTGATTGCCGGGAATCCCCAGGGGAACACCCGACCGTCGGTGGCGTCGGTACGACCGTAGCCCAGAAAGATCAGGGCGATCTTGTCGGCAGCAGCCCGTTCGAGCAAAGCGTAGGTTACACCGGTTGATAAGGGCTGAAATACTGGTGCACCTTTGGCGCCCTTGCCTTTAAGACGCTCGTAGCACTCTACGCCACGCTCGGTGTTGTAACCATAATCACACTCTTCCCAGACCAGTTTGATGCCATTGATCCCACCATCGCGGTTGTTGAGCAGAGTCATGTAGTCCTCCATTCCGCCAGCGAAGCCACTGCCGCCAGCTGCGAAGGGCCCGGTCTTATAAGTCAGCACCGGAATGAACTGCTCCTTATTCGGATCCGATTCGTCAGCAGCCATAGCCGGCACAATGGAAAATGCGCTCAGCACCAGACCGGAGCAGAATGCAACGATCAACTTCTTTATCTTCATCTTTTGCCTCCTTTGAATTTCCACTCCTGCAAACCAATATTTGCCAGAGGGGTTAAACATTACCACGTTTTTACACAAACCACTTTAACCAAAAAATCCGGATCACCACACCTAATGCGGAAACGGCCAGAGCCGGAGTTTCTCCTTCATTGTGGTCCACAATCTCGCAAGACCATGGGGCTCGACAATCAGGAAAAAAATGATCAGCCCGCCAAAAATCATATGCTCAAGATTAGTGAGCAGTGCCGAGGGCACCTGTCCAGCGAATAGATGCGCAATTTCGTTGAGAACGATCGGCAGGATCACAATAAAAGCAGCACCCAGGAAACAGCCCAGAATACTTCCCATGCCGCCGATGATGACCATGAAAAGTACTTTCAGCGACACAAACAGATCAAAGGCTGTGAAGTCAACCGACTTAACATAGCAAAAAGCATACAGCGCCCCAGCGACTCCGCCGTAGAAGGAGCTGACCGCAAAGGCAGACAACTTGGTATAGAGCGGCCTGATGCCGATCACCTCGGCGGCAACGTCCATATCCCTAATCGCCATCCAGGCCCGACCAATCTCACTTCGAACGAGGTTCTTCGCAAACAGAGCCCCCACCACTACGAACCCTGCGACCAGATAGTAATTATCCAGGTGAGAGCTGATCCGGTACCCGAAAATATCCATAGGCGGCGTATCGATTACCATGCTCGCCGCCCCGCCTACAAACCAGGGGTAAGTCGCAAAAACCCATTCGACAAAAAACTGGGCAGCCAGAGTCGCCACCGCTAAGTAAAAACCTTTGATCCGCAAACTGGGACTGCCAACCAGAATGCCAAACACTGCAGCAATCAATCCCGCCAGCAAAAACACCAGAATAATCGGTAATTCGGGCACCCGCGCAGCGAGGTTATAAGCGGAATAGGCACCCACAGCCATGAACGCCCCGTGCCCCAGCGAGAGTTGGCCGGTATAGCCAGTCAAAATATTCAGGCCAATGGCTGCAAGTGACCAAATGAGAAACGGAACCAGGTAACCAGCGATCACGTGTTGACTGGCGATCAAAGGTACCCCGATAACTACAAACACCAGCACTGCAATCAAGGCCCAGCGATCCTGACGAATCGTAAAGATCGCCATATCGCCCTTATAGGAAGTTTTAAACTGGCCGGTTTCTCGATAAAGCATCCAGTTATACCCGCTCGATGATTTCTTCGCCGAAAAGGCCTTGTGGCCTGAATATCAGGAACAGCATCGCGATGAAGTAAGCGCTCCAGGATTCGATTCCACCACCGATAATGGGGCCAAGATAGACCTCGGCTAACTTTTCCGTGGCGCCAATGATCAGGCCACCGATGATGGCGCCCGCTATCGAATTAAAGCCACCCAAGATCAACACCGGCAACGCCTTCAAAGCCACCAACGAGATGCTGAACTGCACTCCCAACCTCTGACCCCAGAGTGTGCCCGCTACTAGCGCCACGAGGCCTGCAGCAGCCCAGACAATTGCCCAGATCAGCTGTAGTGGGATTCCGACGGACATCGCGGCCTGGTTATCGTCTGCCACCGCACGAAGGGCGCGACCAATTCGCCCCTTTTGAAAGAAAAATGCGAGGAGTAATACCAATATCCCGCATATAACAGCCGACCAGACATCAAACAAGCTAATTAGGATGTTGGTCGACTCCAAGACCGACATCCAGGGCACGTCCGGTATGCCGATGTCTAAACCGTGAACCTGAGAATCCCAGATTCCCTGCGCCAAACCTTCGAGAAAATAGTTGAGCCCAATGGTCGCCATGAACAGAATAATCACCGGCTGAGCCACCAATGGCCGAAGCATGACCCGCTCAATAATGATGGCCAGTAGGATCATCACGGCCAATGCAATCGCGACCGCAAGCCAGAAATTAACACCCATCTCCAGGATCCGAACAAACGTGAGTGCAGCGAACAGCACCATTGCGCCCTGGGCAAAATTAAAAACGCCTGATGCCTTGAAGATCAGCACAAAGCCTAGCGCTACCAGCGAGTACATCACGCCTGACAAAAGCCCGGCGATCAGAACCTCGATAGCAAAAGCCAGTTCCATGAGCATGCGAGTTAATCCTTAGTTTGCATGTTGTGTGTTCACCCAGTAACCCTTAGTGGGTTACCCCCAGATAGGCGTCAATCACCTTCTGGTCACCGCGCACCACGTCCGGTGACCCTTCAGAGATCTTGCGCCCATAATCGAGCACGATCACTCGATCAGAGATGTCCATGACTACGCTCATGTCGTGCTCAATCAGCACGATTGTAGTACCCAGGTCGTCGTTAACATCCAGTATGAATCGGCACATATCCTGCTTTTCTTCGAGATTCATACCTGCCATGGGCTCGTCCAGCAACAGAATCTCCGGCTCGGCGGCCAATGCCCGGCCCAACTCAACACGCTTTTGCAGGCCAAAAGGCAACCGCCCAACGGTCGTCTTGCGCACTGACTCAATCTCAAGAAAATCAATAATTTGTTCCACAACTTGACGATGTTCGATTTCTTCACGCTGTGCAGGACCCCAATACAAGCCTTGCATAAGCAGATTCGATTTCATCTTGAGATTGCGGCCAGTCATGATGTTGTCCAGGGTGCTCATACCCTTGAACAAGGCCACATTCTGAAAGGTCCGGGCAATTCCCTGCACTGCAGCCTGATGCGGGCGCATACGTTTTCTGACCTCACCTTTGTAACTGATGGTGCCGCCGGTGGGTTCGTATACCCCGTTGATGACATTAAGCGCGGTGGTTTTACCGGCCCCGTTGGGCCCGATGATGGCGACAATTTCGTGCTCCTGGATCTCGAAACTCACCCCAGACAACGCCGTGACCGCACCAAACGAGATGCTTACATTATCAAAGCTTAATACTACGCTGCCGGCTTGCTGCTCAGTCATATCTGGATTCCGTCAACTTGCTGCAGCCATCGGCTCATTGGTTGACTGCAAAGATTGCAGATTGAAAATTTGCAGGTTTGCGCTGACCGCACCCTTGCTACCGTCCTCAAAGGTAACCTCCGATTCGATCGCGACATGTTGCTGATCTGAGTACAGCGCGTCAATCAACAAGGCGTATTTTTCCCTGATAAAGCGCCGGCGCACTTTTCGGGTACGGGTCAATTCCCCATCATCGGCATCGAGTTCTTTGTGCAGAATAATAAATCGTTGAATCTGCGATGAGCGAAGATGGGAATCGCCAGCAAGGTCTTTATTGACCTTTGCTATGCAGTCCTCAATCAGGCTACTAACCTGCTGGTGAGCTGCGATCTCCTGATAACTGCCATAGGTGATGTTATTTCGTTCGGCCCAGTTACTGACAGCTTCCAGGTCAATATTGATCAGTGCCGCTGCGTAATCCTGCTGATCACCAAAAGCTACTACTTCCTTAATGTACTGGAAGAACTTGAGCTTGTTCTCAATATACTTGGGAGCAAACATCGACCCATCATTCAGCTTGCCGACATCCTTAGCCCGGTCGATGATCCGAAGATGTCCTTCGTCGTCGACATACCCGGCATCCCCAGTCTTGACCCAGCCATCTACGGTCTTGGTCTCGGCCGTCGCCTCGGGATTTTTGTAGTATTCTAAAAAGACCCCGGGGCTGCGGTAATGCACTTCATCATTGTCTGCAATCTGCAGTTCCACCTCGGGAGCAGGAGTGCCCACTGTTTCGGAGCGGACTTCGCCATCGGGCTGCATGGTGATAAACACTGCCGCCTCGGTCTGGCCATAAAGCTGTTTTAGATTAATGCCCAGTGATCGAAAAAACTCGAAAATTTCAGGGCCGATAGCTTCCCCTGCCGTGTAAGCGATGCGAATTCGACCCATCCCAAGGGTATTTTTCAAGGGGCCATATACCAGGACCTGCCCAAGGCCGTACAACAGACGATCCAATACGGAAACCCCCTGGTGATCCAGGATACGCCCGCCCGCCCGACGCGCAACCCCCATGAAGTAGTGAAACATGGTCCGCTTGATCCATCCGGCATCCTCCATCCGGATCATTACCATGGTCAACAGGTTCTCGAAGATTCTGGGTGGCCCAAAAAAGAACGTGGGGCCAATCTCCCGCATGTCTTGCATAACGGTGGCGCTGCTTTCCGGACAATTGATGCAAAAGCCAGCAACAAACGCCTCCGCAAAAGAAAAAATATTATCTCCAACCCAAGCCATCGGCAGGTAAGACAGGCCGTTTACATGCTCGTCTATGCGGTCGAACTTGACCGCGTGGCGAGAAGTGATGATGAGATTATTGTGACTTAACACGACACCCTTGGGTGTGCCGGTTGTGCCAGAGGTGTAAAGAATGACAGCGGTATGGTCACCCGAGCCCTTATCTATCTCCTGATCGAGAAACCCGGGATCACGCTTCGCGAATTGCCGCCCGCGCTCTTCTATGCTATCGAAACTCAAGACAAGCTCGGAATCGTAGTCTCGCAGGCCTCTTGGCTCATCATAGATAATGGCCTGAACGAACGGGCACTGCTCCCGAATCTCCAGAGCCTTGTCGACCTGCTCCTGATCCTCTGCAAGAATGAAGCGCGCTTCCGCGTGCTCAACTACGTATTGAATCTCACCAGCCGCCGAATCCTGATAAGCCGGCACCGGAATCCCACCGAGGCACTGCGCAGATGCCATCGCAGCATACAAGCGCGGTCGATTGTCTCCTATGAGAACCAGCTTATCGCCGCGGCTAAAACCAATCTCGGCAAGTCCCAGAGCGAATATACGGATTACGAGATCGTAGTCGCGCCAGGTCCAGGTCTGCCAGATGCCGTATTTTTTTTCCCGTACGGCCGGCCGATCACCGGACTCACGGACCCGTTCCCGCAATAATCTGGGAAAGGTATCCGCCAATGGTTTTCCTTCGGTCATATCCTCGGCCGATTAATGCTAATGGGAAACTCACCAATAGATGAGTCCCAAACCTCTCCTAAACGCTCTACTCGTATTTCGTATTTTTTTCAAACTGCAGATACTCGATCCGGACGCCTGAGGCGCGACCAAGGCACCATCGCTGGCGGCAGGGCCCTACCCGCCGCTCGGCTCAGAACGGAATGTCGTCGTCGAAGTCGCCATCTTGTGCCTTGTTGGGCGAGCCGCTGTCAGCGGCAAAATTATCGGCCGGCGCACCCTGTGTGTCACCAGCACCCCCACCACCACGGCCACCGAGCATCTGCATGTCGCTGGCGACGATTTCGGTAGTGTAGCGTTCATTACCCTCGCGGTCTTCCCACTTGCGCGTCTGCAGGCGGCCCTCGATGTAGACCTGCGAGCCTTTCTTCAGGTACTCACCGGCGATCTCGGCCAGCCGGGAGAAAAACACCACCCGGTGCCACTCGGTTTTTTCCTGGCGTTCGCCCGACTGGCGATCCTTCCAGCTCTCGGTGGTCGCGATAGTCACGTTGGCAATCGCGTTGCCGTTGGCCGAGTAGCGTACCTCCGGATCCCGGCCCAGGTTACCCACGATGATCGCCTTGTTCACGCCTCTAGCCATTGTTCTCTCCGCTATTGTTATTACCCGGAGCCCCGTTTGGGCCGGCCGGAAACACGCCTGCGACCCCGGTCCGACCCGCCCAGCAGCAACGTTAGCAGCGACGCGGCTCCTCGTTGATCAAGTATACCGTCGATTCCGGCAGTTGTTTGGGCAGCAGCTGGCGGAACCGCTGCCGGGTCGGCTGCACCGCAGGATCGTGCCTCGCCGACGCTGCGCTGGGCTGGATCAGCGCCATGAGCCCGAAAAGACTTTGAACATATCCTGGCAAGCCACGTAATATTAGCGGTTTGCCCATTTCACGGCCCAGCCCATGCGCACAATCAAGATACGGGGCGCCCGTACCCACAACCTGCAGAACGTCGACCTGGACCTGCCGCGTGACCGTTTGATTGTCATCACCGGGCTATCAGGCTCGGGTAAGTCATCGCTCGCCTTTGACACTGTCTACGCCGAGGGCCAGCGGCGTTACGTTGAGTCGTTGTCAGCCTACGCACGCCAGTTTCTGTCGCTGATGGAAAAACCCGACGTCGACCTCATCGAGGGCCTGTCACCGGCAATCAGCATCGAACAGAAATCCGCCTCGCACAACCCACGCTCAACGGTCGGCACCGTCACCGAGGTTTACGACTATCTGCGGCTACTGTTTGCGCGGGTCGGCGAACCACGCTGCCCCGAGCACGGCGTGACCCTCGCTGCCAGCACCGTCAGCGAGATGGTCGATCGGGTCATGGTCTTGCCGGAGGACAGTCGAATACTGTTGCTGGCCCCGGTAGTGCAGGACCGCAAGGGCGAATACCAGCAGCTGCTGCACAACCTGCTTGCCCAGGGCTTCATCCGCGCCCGCATCGACGGCGTGGTCTGTGAACTGGAAGTCCCTCCCGAACTCGACCGCAAACGCAAACACAGCATCGATGTAGTGGTGGATAGATTGGTTATCCGCGGCGGCTGTGAACAACGCCTGGCCGAGTCGTTCGAGACTGCACTTGCGATCGCCGAGGACCTGGCCGTGGTCGAGGTACTGTCCGCCGACACGGCCGGCAAGAGCCGGGATCTACTGTTCTCGGCCCGTTACGCCTGCCCCCACTGCGGCTACAGCCTGACTGAACTGGAACCGCGCCTGTTCTCGTTCAACAACCCGGCCGGCGCCTGCCCCGACTGTGACGGGCTGGGGGCGCGCCAGTTCTTCGATCCTGAGCGGGTGGTGCACGACCACAGCCTGAGTCTTGCCGCCGGCGCCATCGCCGGCTGGGACCGGCGCAATGCTTTTTATTTCCAACTGCTGAGGTGCCTGGCCAACCATTACGACTTCGACATCGAGTTACCCTTCCGGCGGCTGCCGAAAAAGGTTCGCCAGGTGATTCTCTATGGCAGCGGTAAGGACGAGATCCCGTTCACTTACCTGCGCGCCCATGGCCGGCGGCCGCGGCGCCGGGCTCACACTTTCGAAGGCGTGCTGCCCAACATGGAACGACGCTACCGCGACTCCGAGTCCAACGTAATTCGTGAGGAACTCGCCCGCTACCTCAACACTCAACCGTGCGAGACCTGCGGCGGCAGTCGGTTGCGAACCGAAGCGCGCCACGTCTTCATCAAAGAACAACCCGTGCACCGAATCACCGCCATGCCCATTGAAGAATCGCTGGACTTCTTCGAGCAACTGCAACTGCCCGGCCGCCAGGGCGAGATTGCGACGCGCATCGTCCGTGAGATCGGTGAGCGGCTGCGCTTTCTGGTCAACGTCGGACTGGAGTACCTGGCCCTGGATCGTACCGCCGAGACCCTCTCCGGTGGCGAAGCCCAGCGCATCCGCCTGGCCTCGCAGATCGGCTCAGGCCTGGTCGGGGTCATGTACATCCTCGACGAACCCTCGATCGGCCTGCACCAGCGTGACAACCGGCGTCTACTCGATACTTTGTTTCACCTGCGTGACCTGGGCAACACCATCGTCATGGTAGAGCATGACGAGGAAGCAATCCGCAGTGCTGACCACGTGGTCGACCTCGGGCCGGGGGCCGGCATCCACGGCGGCCGCGTGGTGGCACAAGGATTGCCGGAAACGATCGCTGCCAGCACCGAATCCGTGACCGGCCGTTACCTCAAGGGCGAGCTGCAGATTGAACTGCCAGCGACGCGCACCGCCCCAGCCAGCGACCAGTTGCTGGCCATTCGCGGCGCCCACGGCAACAACCTGCAAAACCTCGACGTCGAGATTCCGGTTGGCCTTTTTACCTGTGTCACCGGCGTTTCCGGCTCGGGCAAGTCGACCTTGATCAACCACACCCTGTACCCGGCACTGGCCCGCCACCTGCACAGCGGCCGGCACCGGCCGGCGCCACATCAGGCCATCGAAGGGCTGGAACATTTCGACAAGGTCATCGACATAGACCAGAGCCCCATCGGCCGCACCCCGCGCTCCAATCCAGCGACTTACACGGGTCTTTTTACTCCTATCCGGGAGCTGTTCGCGGCGGTGCCCGAATCACGCACCCGCGGCTACAAAGTCGGGCGGTTCTCGTTCAATGTGCGCGGCGGACGCTGCGAGGCCTGCCAGGGGGACGGCCTGATCAAGGTGGAAATGCACTTTCTGCCGGACATCTACGTGCCCTGCGACGCCTGCAAGGGCGCCCGCTACAACCGCGAGACCCTGGACATCCGCTACAAGGGCCGCACCATCGCTGAAGTACTGGCAATGACCGTGACAGAAGCGGCCGGGTTTTTCAGTGCCGTGCCGGTGATCAAACGCAAGCTCGATACATTGCTCGACGTAGGGCTGGGCTACATCGGCCTGGGTCAGAGTGCGACCACCCTCTCGGGCGGTGAGGCTCAGCGCATCAAGCTGGCGCGGGAGCTATCCAAACGTGACACGGGCCGCACACTGTACATACTGGATGAGCCCACCACCGGCCTGCACTTTCATGATATCCGCCAATTACTACAGGTGCTGCACCGGCTGCGGGATCACGGCAACACGGTAGTGGTGATCGAACACAACCTGGACGTCATCAAGACCGCCGACTGGATCATCGACCTTGGCCCAGAGGGCGGCCACCGCGGCGGCCAGCAGGTCGCCGCCGGCCCACCCGAGGCCATAGCCCGCAGCACGCGTTCCTATACCGGGCAGTTTCTGAAGCCCCTGCTGGCCCGGCAAGCGCCGGACTGACGAACTCACTGGATAGCTGAGGCCGCGTCCGCGTCGATAAAGCCCTCGCGCACCAGGTACAGCAGAATCCGCTGGGCCGCCTCCATGGGAGCAAGTTCGGAGGTGTCTATGGTCAGTTCCGCCTGCTCCGGCTCTTGGTAAGGATCACTGATACCGGTGAAGTGTGGGATCAGGCCTTCGCGCGCCTTGGCATAAAGGCCCTTGCGGTCGCGACTCTCGCACACTGCCAGCGGGGTGGCGAGGTAGATCTCGATGAAAGCCCCGTATTGAGCGATCAGTTGGCGAATGGCCCGCCGGGTAGCCTGGTAGGGTGCGATCGGAGCGCAGATTGCAACCCCGCCGTTCTTGCTGATTTCGTTGGCAACAAAACCAATGCGGCGGATGTTGAGGTCACGGTGCTCGCGCGAAAAACCGAGTTCTCTGGAAAGGTTGCGCCGCACGATGTCGCCATCGAGCAGCGTCACCGGTCGCTGGCCATTCTCGATCAGGCGGGCATGGAGGATGCGTGCCAGTGTCGACTTGCCCGAGCCGGACAGGCCGGTGAAAAAAAGTGTGAAGCCTAGTTTGCTGTGCGGCGGATGGACCCGCTCCAGGTGTCGCAGCACCTCAGGAAAACTGAACCACTCGGGGACTCCCTCGCCCCGCGCCAGCGTGCGCTTGAGGTCTCCGTCCGACAACGGCACCAGTGCCTCGGCCTCCTGCTCGATCTGCCCCACCGGCGAGTAACAGCCGCGTGCTGGCACGTAGCGGCGTTCCTCGACGCTGATCAAGCGGATGTCAAGCTCGTCGGCAAACCCGGCAACATACTCCTGCGCGGCATAGCGTTCATAGAACCGCGACTGGTCACCTGCTGCTGGTGGTGAACTGTCGTCGGGGCCCACGATGAAAGCTGAGCAGCCGTAGTTCTGGTGGATGATGCCGTGCCACAGCGCCTCGCGCGGACCCGCCATGCGCATGGCCAGCGGCAATAGTGAGAGCATGGCGATATTCAGTGGAAAGTAAGCCAGCACCGACTGATAGCAGTGCACGCGGGCGTAGTACTCCAGATCTCCCGGTTTGGTCACCCCGACCGCCGGGTGCAGCAATAAGTTGGCCTGTTCTGATTTTGCCATCTCCAGAGTCAGATCCCGCTGCAAGCGATGGATCGGTCGCGAGGTCTGAAAAGCGATCACCTCGCGCCAGCCCGATTGGGCGAACTGGCGGCGCAGTTCCCGCGGCGTGTGCCAAAGCGCCTGGAAATCGAAGTGGGTGGGTAATTGAACACCTTCCACCTGGCCGCCGACGTAGACCGCTGGCTCCTCCTGCAGCAGGGTGCGAACCCCCGGATGCTCGGTAGAAGCGGTGCCATAGACTGCCTCCGCTTCCAGAGCCTGGTCCGGCTGCCACAGTTCCGCGGCCTTCACCACCGCCAGCATAAAGCCCTCTTCGTCGCGCAGCACCAACGGCTTGCCCTGCTCGATGCCTTCGGCATCTGCCTGGGCCAGCACCAACGTGACCGGTATCGGCCACAGGGTGCCGTCGGCCAGCCGACCCGTTGCCAGCACCTGCTCGTAATCGGCTTGGCAGAGAAAGCCCTCCAGCGGTGAGAAGGCGCCGTTCAACAGCAGTTCCAGGTCACACAACTGACGACGGCTCAGTGTCACGGACGGCAGGTCAAAGGCCTGGCTCCGCAACGCCTCTGCCCGGGCCTCAGTTACGAGCAGGTTTCGCAGGCGACCACCGTGGACTGGGGCTGACATCAATATAGTTACTAAGGTCGGTGAAGCGGAGATGGGGAACTAACAGCAAGCGTCCCACAGTCCCCAGCAGCGAGAAAGAGTCGCATTTTACTGCAAGCGGCTTAGCTATCGCGCTGCAATAAGCCTGCTATATTGCGTACTGTTAATCCCTTGCCTGCTGCTCGGCGCGTTCATCAGCCCGAGTCTCGCCGGCTGTTTTGTCGCTAGCCGCTACCACAGAAAAACGAAAGACTGACCAATGGCTGACAACGACTGCGTGGATCTGGTGGTGCTCGGCTCGGGACCCGGCGGCTACACCGCGGCGTTTCGGGCCGCAGACCTGGGCCTAACTACAGCGCTGGTCGAGCGCCGCCCGACGCTGGGCGGCGTGTGCCTGAACGTCGGCTGTATTCCATCTAAAGCCCTGCTGCATGCGGCGCGGGTGGTGGAAGAGACCCGCGAGATGAAAGCCCACGGGCTGGACTTTGGCGAGCCCACCATCGACCTTGATCGCTTGCGCAACTGGAAGGACAAGGTGGTCGGCCAGTTGACTGTCGGCCTTGCCGGCCTTGCCAAAAAGCGCAAGGTCGAGGTGATAGAGGGTACTGGCGAATTCCTTGGACCCAATCAGATCCGCGTAACCGGCGTCAACGACGAACGGGTGCTGCGCTTCGCCCAGGCCATCATCGCCGTCGGCTCCGAGCCCGTGCGCTTGCCGGGCCTACCGGAGGACCCGCGCATCATCGACTCGACCGGGGCGCTGGCGCTGGTTGACATTCCCGAGCGGCTGCTGGTGGTCGGCGGGGGCATCATCGGCCTGGAGATGGCTACCGTGTACCAGGCCCTCGGCAGCCGCACCACCGTGGTCGAGATGATGGCGCAGCTCATGCCAGGAACTGACACCGACCTGTTAAGACCGCTGCAGCGGCGCTTGCAAAAACAATGCGAGAATCTCTACCTCGACACCCGGGTCAGCGCGATTACGGCTACCGCGACAGGGCTCACGGTCAGTTTTGACGGGCCCAAGGCCCCGCCAACGGCAGAATTTGACCGCGTACTGCTGGCGCTCGGCCGTATACCCAACAGCCATGGTGTCAATGCACCCGCTGCCGGCGTCAAGGTGGACGAGTACGGCTTCATTCCGGTTGATAACCAGCAGCGCACCAATGTCCCACACATCTTCGCCATTGGTGATCTCGTCGGCCAGCCCATGCTGGCCCACAAAGCCAGTCACCAGGGCAAGGTAGCAGCGGAGGTAGCCGCTGGCCTTAACAGCGTGTTCGCAGCTCGGGTTATTCCCGCGGTGGCCTACACCGACCCCGAAATTGCCTGGGTGGGGCTGACCGAGGCACAGGCTCAGGCAACCGGTACGGTGTTCGAGAAAGGCGTTTTTCCGTGGGCGGCCAGCGGCCGGGCACTCAGCCTCGGGCGTAGCGAGGGCCTGACCAAACTGCTGTTTGATCCGCAAACAC
>Ga0208638_1000123_pt1 | contig 64327 bp, 67 predicted proteins | sample ETNtaG_34_FD_185753 | JGI IMG/M metagenome (GOLD analysis project Ga0208638, IMG submission 185753) | Marine microbial and viral communities from oxygen minimum zone, Eastern Pacific Ocean - ETNP201306SV51 (SPAdes) (version 2) | ecosystem: Environmental > Aquatic > Marine > Oceanic ...
CCTACAGCGTTAGTTAGAGTTCGGATCCTAGCCCCCTCCGTGAGAAGCTGATGTGCTACCCATCTTCCGGAATAACCGAAGGCTCCGGTGACAATCTGGAGCCCCCCAATCATAACATTTCGAGAATCCAATACCCGAAAAAACCACCCTATGGATCCCATTGTTGACGGAAACAGGCACTACGGGCTATTTCGTTCAAAGGCATCTGCAGCCTCGCCCACCACAGCGAGCAATCTGTGAATCTCATCTCCCTTGGGCAGTCCTCTCATGATCACTCGCAACAGCGTTTCCTCAATCCCTCGTCTGCGATGATCCCTCGTAGGCATGGAAGCGACGAGTCGCTTGACCTCGGATTTGAATCTCCTCCTAAGCTCGGGTGAGACGAGGCGCTCTTCAGTTTCGGGCGCGACATCCTCGGTCGAATTGACAAACCAAGCGAAGCACAGTATCGCCACAGCGTGGCTCAGGTTTAGTATGGGGTATCCCTCCCACGAAGGAATAGTCACCAGCAAGTCGCATACTCTCAACTGCTCGTTTACCAGTCCCTTACCTTCGGGACCGAATACCAATGCGACCGTCCCCTCGGTCCCATCGAGGCGGCGAGGCAGCTCCTCGGGCATTATGAAGTGACGCAACTCCGTCTTGCTCCCCCCCTCTCGTTTGCCAGAGGTGCCAACCACGATTGAGCAGTCCGCGACGGCCTCGACGAACGAAGAATGAAGAGTGGCCTCTTCCAGGACTATCTGGGCAGACTTGGCCCTGTTTCTGACCTCCTCCGACCAAGGTCCCTCTCTACCAACAACCCTGAGGTCACGGATGCCGAAATTGAGCATCGCCCTAGCGACAGCGCCTATGTTACCATCGTGCTTGGGATTCACGAGTATGATGCACAGGTTCTCACTGAACGGGGGGTTAGGAACGTTCTGCCTGCCTCCCATGTAGGTGGGAGGGGGGCTTTGATGATGAGGGGTGCGCTAGTCTTCCCTGCGCTGCTTGTACCTGGTGATGTATCCGGCAATCCAGTTTCTCATGCGCTTGTTCATCACATTGCCGTCCTCATCAACGAGGTCGGTGAACCTCCCCACAAGTTCCTTGTTGGTGTCGAAGTCGTCAGTGAACTGATCCGGGTAGTTCTCAACCAGGCGGAGGGCTCTGGACTTGATGAAAGAAGGACGGATGTTCCCCATGATCAGTCCTCCAGAAGCTTGACTTCGAGGGGAAAACCCTCCTCTCGTGTGCAGACGACGCGAATCTTCCGGGGTGGGTGCTGCATCCCACGTGACCAGATCGCATGGTTGACGGACTCGTCGATCCAGATGTCCTCGTCCTCGGTCTTCTTCATGTGCCTTGCCACGTGTAACTTGACCTCTGCCATGGCCCTCTTCGCCCTATTGGTTCGAGGAACTTTCCAAGCAGCCCTAAGTGGAATGGTCAACTCCTTCACCTCGGCCAAATTATCACCTCTGTAGTTTGGAGCGACGCCACATGTGCCGCTTGGGGTGGGTGTTGACCCTCCTGTTGGTCCTCATGACAACCCAAACGGGGACTCTCTTATTCTGCTTAGTGACCTTATTCAGCCTCTTCTTCTTGGCAGTGGGCTTGTTTCTGGCCATCAAAACCCCTCCTATAACCGGTACCTATTGAGCCCGGGATATCGTTCCTCAGCATGGTCACGCACGGAATGGGCCACATCGTCCAGCAAGGAGTGCCCGGCTGGAGTCAACACCTTCCCTAGAATGACCGTTCCAGCGGTATTGTGCGAGTTGGTCACTAGGCCGGACTCGGTGAGTTGCTGAAGAATCCTCCTAGAGATGCTCCTAGAACCAGCAACAGATTTGTTCTTCCGCACACCTCGATTCTTTGAACCCCCATATTCCTGAGCAATTCTGTTTGCTCCAATGGGCCCCTTATGACCGACTTTACGAAGCATGGCTGCAGCACGGGTGTGCCACCAATCTATCTGAGTTGGGGGGCGCTCACGGTTGGAACCAGTCTTCACGTGAGCAGCCCATTCGGGCGGGGCGATTGCGTCGTAGGCGTGGAGCCTCTCTGCGAGACCACCAATCAGTTGGTCCGCCGGGACGTCGTAGTACGTGGTCACTAAATCACCTGTGCGTGCCGCCCGTCCAACAGACCGTATTTAACCGTGATGACCCGGTTTTCGATTCTTGCCTTAGTATATCGGGTGTCTTCGACAAGCATTGAAAACAAGTTGTCGAATGCCGCTGGTGTGAAGCGCTCCCTCTCAAAGAATCCAAACATGATTCGAACTATGATTGGAACAGGCATGACGCTGATCATCCTCCTCTCCTATGCTGTGTACTCGAATACTGTCGATTCAGAGTACTACGGTTACTCCACCACCAATGAGGCCTTGGTGATGGACCTACAGTCAGAAACTGAGGGCAAAGCCAGTTGGTTCTACACTACCCGGGCTGCCATCACATGGGTCAATGTGTCCGTTGATGGTGCTCCAGATTCGGGAGCTACCTTAGTAGTCGAGGCAGAGGGCATTAACTCAGAGTGGTACTACTCTCCGAACCTAGGCTTGCTGAGTGGTACGAACTACGTCTGCAACGAGCCTGAGAGCGACTATTCGAGCATATTGGAGACGTGCTCTTTCGAACGCTCGCACAGCATGGAGTTGAGCGAGGGCTCCGGCATCATGAGGGGGCGGGCCTCCCTCGAACTCCCCATCGAGGGACTCGGGTTCCTCGAGAACGAGGATATTGGCAAAGCCGAAATCGAAGCTAGGGAGAAAATTGACACCCAGAACAAGACGATTACGTGGAGGATCTCCATCGTGAGCGATGGCCAAGAAATCCCCAGCGACGACGTCGAAGTTCACGCGGTGGTCACAACCCACGAGTTCGTTAGCATTGAGCAGTTCAAGATAGACCCAGTACAGGAGACCATCTACAGCTTCGCTAGTCTCGTGGGATGCTTCTTCCTAGTATTGGTCATTCCTTTGATGGTCTACTTCTCCGCTGTCTACAAAGAGCGGAGGGATGAGGTCATTCGTCTATCCGTCTCAGAGGAGTAGTCTATGCCCCAAGACTTTCTGAGGGGTGGTTAACGCACGGACCGGTGTCCCACTTCAACTCTTCAGGTTGAACAATTATCACTGCCAGACCTAGATTGAGAAAACTCTTGATCGAAAGGGCAACACGCTCGTTAACTGGGGCAATCTTCTCGGCGAAGGCGAGGTCCATTCGAACCACAATTTCTGCTAGGTTGTTGTTTCCGTCCATAAGATTCCACAGCAGGGAGTTCATCTCGTCCAAAGTACGTTGGATGCTCTTGGGGGCCCTCATGAGATTGGATAGGAGCAGTTCGAATCCACTCAGTGACTTCTCATGCATTATGACGACCTGCCCACTCTCAACAACTTCCCAGTAGACAGGGGCTCTTGTCGGGAATGATTTTGCCAACATATCAATCACGCAGAAAACACCATGGCAATCAACGCTACGATTGCAAGGATTCCCGTACCTGCGAATGTTTTAGTGAGCCTGGTTCGCTCGGAGAAATTACTAGACCACCAAGTGGCCACACCAGAAGCAGCCGTGACAAAGAGCAAGTACTCGCTTCCCGATGGCAGTGCTCCCGAGGTCACGTATACTATCTCCTAAGTTTGACTGTACTGGTCACGAGCGATTCTGCCAGCCCACTGACGCGGTTTCGAATGGACTCCTCGATCAGTTGGCCCGATTCATCGAACGCACTTTCGACATTCCCAATGGCCACCTGCTCTGGCACGACCCAACCGTGAACCCACCTAGCAACGATCCTCATGTGGTTCAGAGTGTTGCTGTTAGTCCGCCCCCCCAAGGTGCTCATTAGGCCGAACACCTTACCAGAGGCCTGTTCGGAAGACAGCCAGTCTAGGTTGTTCTTCATCACACCGCTCATAGTGCCGTGGTACTCAGGGCTGGACAGAACGAACGCATCGGCCGATTCGGCCTTATCCTTGAACTTCTTGACATTCGGATGCGACCAACACCCCTCCTCCCCAACCATGGGGAGGGGGGTCTTCTCATTGTCCCATACGAAGGCCTCTGCTCCTGCCGTTCTGCAATCCCCCAGCACCAATTCGAGAAGCCTTCCGTTTGATGATTCCATTTCGTAAGATCCGCTAATCCCCATTACGACAATATGACCGTCCATGGTTTGGGGACTCCCCTGCCCTTCATTATACCGACTGGACAAAATTTGCCAATACTTATCCCTCTGTCATTAGGCCCCCACTCTATGGAGCAGGGAAGTATTGCGTCCCAATTGCAGGAAGCAGGCTCTATGGCCAAGCGAGGTGACACAACTGCTGCAATCGAAGCCTACGAAGAGGTGATTGCTCATGATGCTGAAAATGCAACAGCGTGGTATTGCCTTGGCGTGCTATATTCGAATCAGGGTTCAGCAGAAAGGGCAATCGTGTCTTTCAAGGAGGTGGATAGGCTATTGCCGAATCACGGTCCAACACTGTCGAACCTAGCGATTCTGCTCGAGGAAGAAGACCCGCCCAGGGCCTCGGAATACGCGAGAGCCGCCCACATATCATACCCTGATAACAAAGCCCTAGCTAGAATCTCATCCGCATCGGACGACCATCCTCCTCGAGTATTCCTGCAAGCCTCACCCTTATCCGAGCCTTCAGAAGGCCAGCCTGATGAGGGCGGCATCACTCTCGATTCGGAAGAACCGTCCCCAATGAGTTCTGAGAGTATGATGATTGAGGCCGAGAGCCATACTTCCGCCGGCAATCACGCAGCGGCTGTGTCTGTCTGGAAGGGGCTGCTTGAGGGCGCCCAGGACTCGCCCGAGGTTTGGAGGGGATTGGGAGATGCTCTCGAAGCGGCTGGCTATCCCGACAGGGCTGCTCAGTGCCGACAGAGGGCCGATAGCATAGGGGAGGCTCAATACCAAGCAGTAACTCCTGTTGCCCTGGATGAGGATGAGCTTGAAGAGGCCCTGGTACAAGCCGCCTTGACGCATTCAAACGAAGAGTCCCCGCCCTTCGAGCGCAGCGGCGATCTCAATGCCTCGATAGAGTGGTACAATAAGGGCTTATCACTCCTTCAAGAGGACAAAGCCACCGAGGCCCTTACCTGCTTTGAAAAAGCGATTGGTGGTTGTCCTAAGGAAGAGGTCGAACTAAGGGTCAGAGCCCAGAATGGAAGAGGTCATGCATTGTTCAAATCCTCCCGATTCGCAGAGAGCGTCCTTGCATACCATACTGCAATCAACATGGATTCCAAAAGCGTCACGGGCAGGACCCTGTTCAACATGGGTTCCTCTTATGCGGCAGTCGAGCTATATGAAGACGCGATAAAATGCTTCACTCAGTCTTTGGAGAGGGGATTGGATAAGGAAGACGCCGAGCTCTGCGAGAAGCATATCAGCCGTTGCAGATTGCTTTCGAGGGAGCAGCTCAAGCGTCAAACCAGAGCATCCCGATAATTGACAGCAATATTGTTCTGCAATTTTCTGCATATGGGGCATTATTGATTTGCAGCAGAAAATCTCAGCAATCGTTGAAATAGAGGCCTCCAGCACATTGTACCATGGACGACCTATGTGGCAAGAAACTCTCATTGCCAGTTACCACTCATTTTGATACCGTGGGCGTCACCATCGACTTCACCGAAGAGGCAAAAATAGCCATTAGAAGTGCATTGAACGGTGATGAGGGCACCCATGTCCTGATTGTCAGTGCCGACTCAGGTGGGTGTTCAGGGTACATGTACGATATGCAAGTCACCGAGGATCCCCTCGACGATGAGTTTCAGAGTGTCGAAGTCGATGGAATGAGAGTTCTAGTTCACAATAGGGACAGTGTAATGCTCTCTGGCATCACAATCGACTACAAGAACGAGTTAATGGGTGGTGGGTTCCAGATTCTCAATCCCAACGCAGGCAAATCGTGTGGCTGTGGTCAATCTTTTGGCGTGTAGGTCTTCAGTTCGGATCCGGTGTGAAATCAAATTCCTCTCTCTGTTCGATCCATTTGGATAGGGGTATAAGGGGGGATATCCTCAATGTCCCGTGGCTGCGGGTGAAAAGGTAGACCATCGGATCGAACTCATCAACCATCTGGAGTTGGAATGTCTGCCTTACTGAACCCCCCCTTGTCCTGAAAAATACGATTTCGACGGTAATCCCGATTATGGTGGCTGTGTATAGAACTAGGAGCACGCTAATGGAGAAGGCAACAGGATCGTGGAATAACTCGCCAGTGCGAATAGATGAGCCGTACATGAGCTGCCTCGACAGCAGGAATAGGAGTCCCACACCGACCCAAGGGCCCAGAGCATCCTCGACGAAGGAGTCCATGGGGATGAGTCGTCTGTTAGTGGGGTCTGCGAAGGTCAGAGAACTCTCAGTCGCTGCTCTGATGACTGAGATCGCCGAAACCAGGACTATGTAGACGGCTGCACTGAGAAGAAGGACGTTGAACGAACTCAATGGCATGTACGAGACAATCAGGTATGCGAATAGTCCGAGGAAGACCGTGATTGGCATACGATGTATCGATGCTAGCACCTTATCGAGCTCTTTTGCACCCTCCCCCAGACGCGGGATGCCAATCACCTCCCATCGGGTGTACTGCTGGATAATTCGTGCGACGAGCGAGAGAATGCCCTTGTCGATGAGGATCCACTCAACAAGTCTGAGTACCGGCATCATCGGCAATGTGATGATTGCTGCAAATAGGCCTACTAGGGGCCAAAGGACCAGGCTAGGGAAGAGGAGGAAGTGCTGAATCCTGAGGGGATGGAGCAAGTCAGATTCGATACGAGCTTGTCTATCGGAGATCAGATGGACCTTCCTTGCCTCGGCATCAAGCTCGGATCGATAACGGCTGAGTGGGATTCCAGAATCCAAGACCATTCGGACCTTTTCGCGGTAATGCTCTTGCTCGGGTTCGATGCCCACCCACCATCGCCAAGCAAAGGATACCGGAAGGGCGAGGAAGACAGGCGTGAGCAGTATCAATAGAGAGGTGAGCATTGCCTCCAGAGACTCAACCACACATCGCCCCTACCCACGAGACCCAAGAATGAAGCGGTTCGGTTTGGGCTAAGGTGTCAAATCATTGGGTGCTGGTGTAGTTACCAGCGACGGCACCCCAGTCTACGACGTTCCACCAAGCAGTGATGTAGTCCCCTCTAGCTGGTCCGAACTTCTTGTAATAGGCATGCTCCCACAAGTCAAGACCAAGTATTGGTATTCCGTTACCAGAAATCAGGGGGTTGTCCTGATTAGGGGACGAACAGATGAATAGAGACCCGTTCGATGAGCACAGCCACGCCCAACCACTGCCAAACCTGGATATTGCAGAATTGGTGAATTCGTCCTTCATACCTTCAATGGAACCAAAGGCATCATCGATGGCTATAGCCAGATCACCATCAGGACTCCCGCCACCGTCGGGCGACATCACTCTCCAGAACAGGTTGTGGTTCCAGTATCCGCCCCCGTTATTCCTCACAGCAGGGATGCCATTATGCTCGGTTAGCAACTCCTCAATTGATTTTTCAGCCATATTGGTGCCTTTGATGGCAGCATTGAGCTTTGCAGTATAGCCAGCATGGTGCTTGGAATGGTGCAGTTCCATCGTCTCAGCATCAATGTGCGGCTCAAGGGCGTCATAGGCATATCTTAGATCAGGCAAATCGAATCCCATGGTATCCTCCTCGCCATGGGAGTTTCTGATTTCAATGCTGCGGACAAATAGTCCTAGCAATATTGATGCATGTCTAGCGCGGGGTAGCAATATGGGTCGCATAGCAGTCACAGACGGAATGTCCGATGTAGCCGTATCAATGCTGAAGAATGCTGGGCATGAGGTCGTCCTAAGGCACCACGAGATGGGGGAGATTGCTAACGGGTCACTAGCAGCGTTCGACGCAGTGGTCATCAGAAGCGCAACCAAACTATTCGCTGAGGAAATCATGGCTTCTGTGAGGGTAGACGGGGGAATCCGATTCATCGGTCGGGCAGGGGTTGGTGTGGACAACATCGACATAGAAGCGGCCACCGAACACGGGGTCGTCGTTTGCAATACCCCCGGTGCATCGACTAGGAGTGTAGTCGAGATTACAATTGCTCACCTATTAGCCTCAACAAGGCACATAACAACTGCCGATAGGTCATTGCGCGACGGCCAGTGGGCGAAGAAGCACCTCAGGGGGACCGAGATTGGCGGAAAGAGGCTGGGACTTATCGGGTTTGGGCGAATCGCCAGGGGTGTTTCGGAAATCGCAACAGCATTTGGCATGGAAGTCCACGCATACGACCCCTACGTCAGCTCCTCTGACGTCGGCGTGACGATGCACGATGATGTTGACGAGGTGTTCAGGAACTGCACTCATGTCTCAATTCACTGCAATCTAACTGAGGAGACTCGCCATTTGGTCAATTCCGATCGCATTTCTATGATGCCCGGTATAGGTGCTGACGGGACCGAGTGCGGAAATCACATAGTCAGCTGTGCTAGGGGGGGCATCGTTGACGAGGCTGCGGCCGCAGAGGCCCTTCGGGCCGGTCAATTGAGCTCGCTAGCCTTGGACGTCTTCGAGATTGAACCTCTTGGAGAAAGCCAGCTTCTTTCGCACAATAGCTTCCACGGAAGCCCGCACATCGCAGCATCTACTTCCGAGGCCCAAGCTCGAGTAGGGACTGAAATGGCTACTCTGTTGATTGAGTTCTTCGAGACCGGCAAGCCTAGCACGGCTCTGAATTGAATTGCAGTTTGAAATAATCAACAGCAATCGTTTGCTACGCACAAAGCTTGCAAAGAAGTGGTTTCAGAAAACCCATGCGTAGCCTATGACAAATTGTGCATATTCGTGAGTGTATTTTCGAAGACTAGCAAGTTTTCGGGAATATCCACACCCTCGATAGGAGACTTGAGAGAAATACCACTATCCTTCTTCATCTTCCAGATCATTGAATTGAAAGAGATCAATGAGTCGGTGAGCCCCTTCATAGATTCGAACATGTTGGCACCGCAGGTGTCCGGGATCCTCGGGAACCCCACAACATCTACAGCGCTTCTCCCGTATAGGGTAGTGCTGAGGTAGTGGGTGAAGAAAGGGCATATTGGGGTGAAGGCGCTCATCAGGTCCCTAACCACTCTGTGAAGGGCCCACGTGGCCGAATCATTGCCGTCGTACAGCCTCGACTTGGACATCTCAAGCCAGTGGCTAGGGAAAATCCCGGTGCCGAAGGCCTTGATGGACTGGGCGGCAGTGTAAATGTCAATCTCTGCCCATGCACTTTCGACTACTGAGAGCGTGTGGTCGAACTCAGATAGAATCCATACGTCCTCCGGCTCGAGATCGGGGGGGATATCCAAGTTCTCTGGGGCATCAAACTGGCTAGCGAACCTAGCGATGTTGAACATCTTGGTCAGTATGCCGTAGTACTTCGTCTCGATCTCCTCTGGGTTGATGTGGAAATCATCACCAACCTGCGCGTCGCAAGCTTTCCAGAGCCTGAAGCACTCGCTACCGATCTTGTTGGCCTTGAGGACTACTTGCTTGCCGTCAGCCCCCCTGATCTTCCATGACCCGGTCCTACCCCCTGCTCCGCATTCCAGAATGCTGTCGGCATCAATGCCGTTGCCCAGAGACTTGGACATCTTACGGCCCCAGGGATCCATACCCAGCCCGTCGATCCAGATGCTATGGAAACCAGGCTGATCGAGGAGAAGCGCGCTCTTCAGGAGGGTGTAGTATAACCAGGTGCGAACGATTTCCTTGCCCTGAGGCCTGATTGAGGTGGGGAAGGCCCTCTCGAAAAGATTGGGGTCGCTGATGTATCCGGAGACATAGAGATTGGAGTTAGAGGAATCCATCCAAGTATCGAACACCTTCTCCTCGCCGGACAATGCACCGAGACTACTCTCCATCTCACCATAATTTCCAAGGAACTTTCTGGTTTCCCGGTCAAGAACCTCCGATCCAGGGGGCGGATACTCCCTCCATGGTTGTACGTAGCAGCCCTGTGGGGGGACGACTACTTTGTCCCCGTCCTCGGAATACCATATCGGCACCTCTGTGTGGTACCATCTACGTCGACTGATGGGCCAGTCAATCGAAATTCCGTCCATCCAGTCATGGAGGTACTGCCTATTGCGCTCGGGAATGAATATACTCTGATCAGAGAGCTCTCGCAGCCTGTCAAGGATATGCGTCTGTCTGACGTACCATTCCTTTAGCAGGATGATCTCGATGGGATTGCCCCCCCTCTCACTGACCGGGACTTCCTGCATCCTCTCCTCGGTGGACACAAGGCAGCCCGATTCGCGCAGCAAGTCGATAGCGTTCTTTCGTGCCTCGAAGGCTGGAAGGCCCTCAAGAGGCCCAGCAATGGAAGTCATCTTCCCGTTCATATCGATTGCTACGTGGGGGCGAAGGGCCAATTCTCTGAACACTGCGACGTCATTCTGGTCACCAAAGGAGCAAATCATCAGAACTCCGCTGCCAAAGTCCATTCTCACTGAGGGGTGTGCGAGGATTTCGACGGTGTCCTCTCGTCCGCTGACAGGCATGGGCAGACGAACCCTCTTGCCGACTAAGTGTGAATACCGTTCGTCGTTTGGGTGTACTACGACAACCCCGCATGCGCAGATCAACTCGGGGCGGGTGGTTGTGATGACGACCTCCTCACCGTCCACAGTGGTCCATGATATGCCACATAGCACAGTTTTGCGGGAAATGCGCTGAACCTCGGCTTCAGCAAGAGTAGTGCCTTCGACTGGGTCGTAGAGGTTGGGCCGGAGATCCTCGATAATTGACCCGCTCTTGAACAGGTCTACGAAAATTGATTGGGTTACGGCCCGGTAGTCAGGGGCATCAGTAAGGTACTCGTTTTCATAGTCGCATGACAGACCGACTCTCTTGGCAGTCTGCCTCATCTCGTGGGTATATTCCTCGATGACTTCGGTGCAGAGGTCCAGAAACTCCCCACGGTCATAGCTCCTCATCTTGCGACCGGTCTTCTTCTCAACAGTGAATTCGATGTTGATGCCATTACGATCGACACCCCATGGGAAGCGCACCTCCTTCCCCAACAGCCTCTGGCTACGTGCGATCACATCGATCATGCTGTACTGTGCGACAGCACCGATGTGCCAAGTTCCACTGGGATAGGGTGGAGGGGTGTCGATGATGAAAAGTTCACGTTCGCTTGTTGGGTCGAATGAATATCGTTGTTCATAACCGTCATCATAGTGCTCCTGTTGGATCTTCTTCTCGAGATCCACAGTCCACCTTTTGTCAGATATCTTAGGCTCTCCCATCGAATCACCTCCTACGCTGCCATGCCATTGACGTACATTCTTGACCGTTACCTAAGAAAATACAGAAAACACCCCACACCGCGAAATACATCGGCGTGGGGTTGAAGGGATGTCTAGCGGCACATCTCAATGAGCGGAACCATGAGGGACGAGGAACCAAGCCATGGGGGGGATCGGAATTCTGGCCCTGACTCGCCTATCGCTAGTGGGTTCGAACGAATCAGCTATGTGGGAAACCGTATCAGAACTCTGGACGGTGCCAGTGCTGAGAGGGCGATTATCCGTGCCCCCAACCTTCTGAGGAGGAAGATGAGGGATGCTAGTGCGACCTCAATCATCACAATGGCCCCTGTTGTCGCAGTCATCCTCTCTTTGGGCTTCACTATCCTATTGCTCCCCCACTCAGGCGTCAACGACTGCAGAGAGGGGTATGACTTCGATTGGTGCAGCGCAGAGCCCGCTTTGAACGTGAATGGGGATCTGGAGGTCTACCTGCCCAATGACGAAAACCCCGAGAGCGTGAAGAATCTTATTGCCGAGGTTGAATTGGACTGGACTACCAATGTCATGGTAATCTATGTCGAATCCGAGGATTTCAATATCACACAAACTAGCATCTTGGATCAGATAGACAAGGTCGAGAGGGAGCTCAACCCCGTCATGAATGACGGCGGCTACGAGGACAACGTCATCTACGTCCTCTCGATCTCCACTGTGATCAAGGAGGTCAACTCTAGTGGTGGAAGGGTCATCAAGGCCTTCGTTTCCGGTTTGGCCGATTCTTTCGACTTAGACTCTGACGAGATTAATGAGACGATAGACGCCCAAAGCGATATTATTGGCAATTATGCAATTCCTGACGAGCAAGAGCGAGTTGACCAAATCCTCCAGGAGATGCCTCAGAACGCACTGGACAAGCTAGTTCGTGATGTCGGACGAGACCTTGATGGTGATGGGATAAAGGAGGCTGAACGCGCCTTTTTCTGGAACCGAGGCGTGATTATCATCGGAATATCTGATGACATTAGTGGCAACCTGTCTATCGGTGACATAGTTGATGACACCCAGAGTCGCATTGATCGCATCGCTGAAGATGAGGGATGGGCTAACATGAACCTCACCATGACTCTGACTGGACCCGCACCGTTAACCAACGCAGTCACCGAGGAGTCATTCAAGCTGTTCTGGGAGGTTTTCCCCGTTGGCGTTGCTGCAGTGGCACTCGGGCTCTTCATCTTCCACTGTGATCTCCTGCAAACTGGGAGGATCAGGTTCGTTCAGGGGATTAAGGTAGTCATCATCTCCGGATTGCCAACTCTATGCGCTGTTTGGGTGACTCTTGGAATCATTGGCCTGACTGACTACGAGGTGACCATGACCGTCATCCTCGTTGGCCCTATCATACTCGCTTTGGGTGTGTCATACGGGTTGCACATTACCAATCGTTATGCTGAGTCAAAGGGAACTCCCCAGGAGAAAATGTCCATCGCGCTCAATTCTACTGGCAGGGCAGTTTTCCTATCGGCCATGACCACCATCATTGGTTTCATTTCCCTAACCTTCGCTCCAATGAAACCGATCCAGACTGTTGGTTGGGCCCTTGCAGGAGGAATTCTTGTTGTCTATATCATGACTATGGTTATGGTGCCCAACTTGACAATCCTCCTTGATTTGAAGAAGCCATCCCATCCACCTCCGAGGGTATTTGTCGCTGCTGTCAACATGCCCATCAAGTGGTCAAAGGTCACAATAGTCATATTCCTGTCTTTCATGCTTCTCTCAGCTGGTTACAATAGGAACAATGTCGAAGAGAACATCGATTTGCTCAAGATGGCCCCCAATGATGTTGCTGCCGTACAGAAGATGGCCGTTTACTCTGAGGAGTTCGAAGCCGGCCAACCTGGCTTCCTACTTGTTGATGCCGACATTAAGGCCAATCCTGAGATAAACCTGGCGGGATTCACAGCTGAGCATCCCTACGCCAATCTCGAGGGCATAGAGAAGCTTGAAGGGAACTGCAATAACGTCGAAAATGCTACTGCTGTCTCCATCGTTTTCCTCATGAAGGCTATAGCTGTGGGCGTCAATGTCTCAGGGACGCCCATCTCCGACATCATAGAGGACCAGCCTTTACCCGATCCAATCAAAGAGCTCGCAGACCTGATTTTCAATCGCGAGCAGTCTGGAAACGTATCCTTCTGGACTATACTTGACACCCTCGATGCACAAGAGGACGACGGTGGCAGACAGGTTCAGAACTTCCTCTTGTACGTATTCTACAATAGCATGACCGATGAAATGAGGGAGTTGTTCATATCTCCCGACTACCAACGAACACTCATCTATATTGACATGCCCTTCATGGATGTCCAATCTACCAAGAAGACTGCAAATGAGATCAATGCATGGGCTAAGGCAGCAGGCGACTCCTCCAATCCAATTGACGTTCTCGGCGACTCTTTGATTGGTGTTGCTTCGGTGACAATAGAGGTCAACAACCTGATTGTCGATTCCCAGTGGACTTCCCTCGCCTTTGCGCTTGGCTTTACCATACTCACCTTGGCTCTGGTATTCAGGGACATTCGCTATGCATTACTAACTACGATTCCGGTCGGGTTCACAGTGACAATGCAGTGGCTGGTAATGGATTCAGGGGGGGTCACTCTCTCACTGGTCACTGTGATGATCGGCTCCATTCTGGTTGGAGTCGGCATCGACTTCTCGATTCACATTGCCAATCGGGTGAAGGAGCTCGGCGGCACCATCGAGGCCATACGCACGTCATGTGCCAGTACTGGAATGAGTCTGTTCGAAGCCACGACTGTCACTGCCGCAGGGCTTACCTGTGCCTATGGGATTCCCATTGAGGCAATTACGCCTTTCGTCACGGTAATCATCATCCTACTGATTATCGCGGCTCTCTCAGCATTGCTATTGCTGCCTGCTATATTTTCGTTCATGGTCAGCTCAAACCTCGGGCTGACTGGCGGTGTGGAGACTATGGTGAAGTCGGCGGGCCTCAGAAGGGCAATCGCCAGGGATGATGCTGACAGCATTGACGCTGCCCTCATTCACGGACACACCAAAGATGCTTGGTAACGCTAACTTGATTGCGGCAACATCTAGCGGGCATCATGCCCAACTACTGGTTGATGAAGAGTGAGCCTCATGTGTATCCATGGAGCCAATTGGTAAATGATGGATCGACGCACTGGGACGGAGTCAGAAACTACCAGGCAAGGAACATCATGAGGGACGACATGGTCGTCGGCGACCTCGTTCTATTCTATCATTCAAACTGCAAACCACCACACGTTGTCGGCGTTGCCAGGGTCTGCAAAGGAGCATATCCAGATTTCACCGCTCAGGACCCAAACTCAAACTACTACGACCCCAAGGCGACATCGGATGACCCAAGGTGGATTATGGTTGACATAGAACCTGTCGTGGCGTTGCCCGAAATTGTCCCACTACCCGATATGAGGGCCAGTACGAGCTTAGATGGGATGCCCCTGCTACAGCGATTCAGTAGATTGAGTGTTCAACCGGTGAATGAGGAACACTTCAAAATCGTCTGCGGCATGGGTGGCATGCCCCACCTTCCATGAAGGTGGGCGTGTCCTCGGTGGACGCTCGTCACAGATGGGACTTGAGCACCGATCTCCTCCATCCCGCAATCCCAAGGCATCCAGCATCCCCGGTCGGGCTGCTCGCTTCCGCGCCTGACCTGGTTCCCGGGCGTAAGACGATCGCCGATTCCCTCCGGAATCGGATTTCGCCAACCTGGATCTCTTGGGGGCGAGACATCGACGTCAACCGGTGTGGTTCCAATAGCTCGTCTGCGCCGCCCTCGGACTTCGGGTCACCATTATCGACGATTTGTGAATTGCAGAGCACGTCAACTCCCCCCCTAGCCCGAGAAACGAGCGGAGCGGTCACCTATGAATAATACCCAAGGAAAATCAAGCTTCGTACTTCGACGGACATCCAGTTTGAATCTCATGGGCTGAAAGGCTCCACGAACCAATGCTATCGGGATCCTGCTGAAATCCATCATCGCTGAAGTAACCCCTGATGGAGACGATGATGCCTTCAGAAAACCCATCGGGGAGTGCTACAGAAGAGCAATCAACCAATACTGAATGTACAGTCCCCTCTAGTGAAAATTGACACTCGCTTATCTCAAAATCTGACACCGTGCCCCTGACGAAGATCTGACCCTGGTTGTAAATTTCTGGATCTTCCATAAGTTCGTCGACGGAATATTGGGTCTCAGGCCCAATGCTAATCATCGCCATTCCCAAAACTGCAACAAATAGTAAACCGACGACAAGAAGTCGGTTGAGACGACTGAGTGCCATGTTGGCTCCTGTAGCCTCCTCGCGATAAAGGATGACTACCCAACTGCTGCCCAATGTCCATGTGAAGAGCCGAAATCATCCTGCTGCAACAACCAATCGCCGTCCATGACAGGCCCGTCTTTGCAGATAAGGCGGTCCCCCACCATGCACAATCCACACACGGCCATCGAACAAGGGAGATACCTCTCCATGGCCGCATAGCATTTTATCGCCGAATCCACGGCCATCTGTAGAACTGGCAACATCATGGGTTCGGGTCCGCAGGTGAGAAGTACTGTTCGCCCATCGTGATAATTGCCTAGCAACTCAGGGAGAAGAGCCGTTGGAAACCCTTGCGTTCCAAGGGACCCGTCATCTGTTGTAATGCGAAGGCTGTCACAGATTGATTCCATTCTTGAAACGTAATGGGACTCTTCGGCATTCCGAAATCCCATTATCGCTTCAATCCGAACATCGTCACCCAGCCGGTGCCTAGCTTCTCGGGCGGCCATATGCATGGGGGTCGAACCAATCCCGCCTGAAACCAGAACTAATCGTTCTCCGGCGTTCATTTGGGGGAAAGCAGTTCCGAATGGCCCCCTTATGGCCAACCAGTCTCCGACACTCAATCTTGTCAGTTCACCGCTCTGCCTACCCAGGTCCTTTATGGTGAATCCGAGAAAATCACGACCTTGACGCCCCGTTTCCGCTTCAACCAATTGATGGGCATGGCTGTGTCCGACTCTGATGTCTCCAACGCTGTATGGTTTCTCAGAGTGGAAGTGAGGACGACTCATCCCTCCTGTTGAGTCATATGGATTCCAGCACATGAAGTATTGGCCGGGCCGATATTGTGTTGCCATAGAATTAGGTACCTGCACCCAGAGGGTAGCTATCCCTTCAGCCTCGAATTGCACTTCGACCAGAGGGAGGGGGATCGGGGCGGAAATCAATTTCCGGGGTTCAAATGAGAGGGCCAGCCTGAGAGAGCAAGCGTCAGAAAGTCTAGACATGTCGAGTGGTAGTCGATTGTGGGGTGGGGCCCTCAAACTCATGACAACCCTTCCAATGAATCCAGAGCGATGCCCTGCATCGATGAGATGTCCCGATAGCCGTTCAGATCCATGAATTCAGACAACTCTACGGAGATTTCCTTGAATTTTTCCACATCCCCCCAGATCAAGGCACTACCAATCTGTACTGCGGATGCCCCAAGCATAACGAATCTGGCAACATCTAGTCCAGTGTTAATGCCCCCAATGCCTAGAATGGGTGCAGAGGGAATCTCCCCCCTCCTCATCGACAAGGCGATTTCGGCAACCTTCCGTTGTGCGATTGGCCTGATTGCCGGACCAGATAATCCACACAGAAGATTTCCGATGACTGGCCTTCCAGCGTAGGGGTCGACTTCTATTGCGGAAACAGTGTTGATCAGGGATAATCCATCCGCACCTGCTTCAAGTGCTGCCTTGGCTTCGATTGTAATATCCGTTGTATTGGGTGTTAATTTCGCATATAGGGGGGCATCTACAGCATCCCTTACAGCAGAGACGACATCATGGATCGATTTTGCCTGCTGGCCAATAATCAGTGCTCTGCTACCTGGTTTGGAATGGGGGCAGGAGAGATTCAGCTCAAACGCCGAAGCACCCGCATCGTCCAATTTTTTAGCGACTTCCACATATTCCTCAGCACAGCCTCCAAAGATCGATACCAACAGGGGTTTGGAAAAATTCTCATTAGATAGAATTTCAGCAAAGACATCAGCTCCTGGATTGGGGAGCCCCATCGCGTTGAGGACGACGGAGTCCATGGCTTCGACACATACCGGCCCGGGATACATCTCCCTTGGAACAGGGCCGATGGACTTAGTCACCATTCCGCCGGCATCACTTGCGGCAACTCGCTGGAGCGCCCGAGCACTGCCTCCCTGCACCCCAGATGCTAACATCAATGGGTTATGCATGACCAATCCCGGTAAACCTACAGAGAGGTCAGGCATGTGACTCAACGCAGTGTGGTGGCATAGTGCTAAATGTGTTTGTACCCAACAGCTTCGCTAATTCCCGAGAATCCGGATTCTTTAGTCTTCTTGGCTAGCCCCCTGACTATGTTGGACACGATGGAGGGGCCATTGAAAACCAAGGAGGAATACAATTGCAGAAGCGAAGCTCCCGAGGTGATGGCATTCCATGCTGTTTCACAGGATTCTATTCCCCCCACGCCGATGATCGGGACCTTGCCCTCGGTCTCTTGGAAGAGCATTTCGATGATTTCTATTGTCCTACCATGGAGGGGGCGACCTGATAGTCCACCATCGTGAGCAAGCGCTTTCCTAGATTGAGTGGAGAGGGGAATGGGCCTACTTACGGTGGTATTTGTTGCTACGAAGCCATCAATGCCCAAGCCCATGGCAACGCGTGCAGTATCCAAAGCCTCTTCATTTGGGGAATCAGGCGAGAGTTTCAAGAGGATGGGTTTCGATGCCTGCTTCCTCCTACCAATGCCAATGCATGACCGCAATACGCCTTCGAGCAAATCTTCTTCATGGAGATCCCTCAATCCAGGGGTGTTCGGCGATGAAATGTTCAAGACAAAGAGGTCTGCGTAATCCCAGAGGACGTCCAAAGTTGATGAATAGTCATCAGCAACATGCTCATCATCCACCTTCATTGAACGGCCAATATTAGCTGCTACTGGTGATTTCGGCCATCTTTCAGCAACTTTACGAGCAATCAACCGGTCCCTTACAACAGAGGCCCCAGGATTGTTTAGTCCCATGTTATTCACCAAAGCCCTGTCTTTGTTTGCTCTGAACATCCTTGGCTTGGGATTCCCATCTTGCGGATAACGAGTTACTCCTCCATATTCGCTCCATGAGAATCCCAGTGCTGGCCAAGATAACAGGGCTTCAGCCCCCTTGTCAAAGCCTGCCGCGAGACCCAAAGGATGGTGGAAAAGCAAATCGAAGACTTCTATTGGGAGCTTGGGAGAGCGATAAAACTGGTTTAGGAGGAACTGTCCGGATGTCTTCTCACCAATGGATGATAGAAAGGAGATTGTATGAGAGTGAGCACGTTCTGGGTCAATCAGCTTTAGCGATGGATTAGCAAGCATTCTCCAAGCCAACCCCATCGACGAGGCTAAAGGCACATATTCTTCAATCGTTGCGCATGAATTGAGGAGTATGGGCACAACAGCCGGAGAAATAGCCATTGCCGAACTGGCAAGGCTGATGCTCGAGCTATCCCCTGTGACGATTGTCCTAAATTCAGGGGAGCAACATGCCAGATGGGAGTCCGAGTTATTTTGGAATCATGCGAATTCTAGGATGTTGGAGATTAACGAAATTGCACCATCACTAGTCATTAATGTAGAGCCGCCACAATACATGGGAGGAACAGCACAGCACTTGGCTTTCTACAAGGATGCCAAGTTGATTGCCGTTGTTGGTGATTATATGCCAAAGTCTTTGGAGGTGATATGGATACCCGTCGAGTCAAAGAGATTCAGTGAGTTGCTTTATGCAAATCTACTACAATTTGCCGAAGCAGGGTACCCCGGATGCGTAGGTTGTCTTGGCCCCGCGTTCGATAGAAATTGGAATGAGCGGGCTCATAGGGAATCGCTGCGGCCTTAGTTCGGCTTCACGCGCAGGCACGCACTCGCGCGCGTTGGATGTGTTTCTGGCTGCTCACGTTTATACATGGGCCGTATCGGCACCGTGAGACTAGAGAGTGTAGGTGTGGGAATATGAAGTTGGTAATCCTGGAATCCAAGGCCAAGGCTCGGACCATCAAGAAGTATCTAGGTCGGGGTTGGATGGTCGAGGCTTGCAATGGCCATGTCCAAGACCTGCCTTCCCGTGACGGGTCCAAACAAAGCTCCAAAGCACTGTGGGCCTCTAAACCCGGAAAGCTCCCAAACCCTCCTTGGATGTGGACTGAAAGAGCGGAGGGGATAGTCACCAAGATTCTCTCTAAAGCCTCAGCATCGGGGGTGGATGAGGTTTTCATCGCAACCGACCCCGATCGTGAAGGTGAATTTATTGCGTGGAGGTTGAGTATAATCTTCGCTGAATTCCCCTCTGTTGCTAGAGTATCGTTCAACGAAATTACCAAACAAGCTGTAACCGAGGCTATCGACAATCCCCTGGGATTGGACATGGCATTGGTCGAAGCAGCCATTGTCCGCCGCCTCATGGACAGGCTAGTTGGATTCCGATGCTCCAAATTCTGCAGATCCTGGAGGCTTAGGTCAATGGGTAGGGTGCAGACTCCAACATTGGGTTTTGTGGTCAACAAGGAATTGGAAAGGGAGGCCCATGTTCCAAAGGAGTACCACTCGGTTTCTGTTGATTCAAATGGAGTCAATCTGAAGGTCAAGTTCCATGAGAGCAATGATCCCGACGCTTGGTTGGATGATCGTGGAAAATATCATTCCAATAGAACATCCGATACGAAGGCTGCCAAGATAGCACATGCAACGCTCATGGATTCCAACTCACTGACCTTGGTATCTGTGCAGGAAGGAAAAGTTCGGAGGCGGCCACAACCCCCTTTCACCACTGATACCATGCTGCAATCTGCAAACTCTAGATTAGGGTGGTCCATTTCAAAGACTAGCAGCGTTGCTTCCTCCCTTTACCAATCTGGGCACATCACCTACATTCGCACTGACTCCACAAGAACAAATGCTGACGCGCGCGAGACTATCAGGGAATTGATTGCTCAAAAGTTCGGCACTGATCATTTGGGCAAAGGTGTGGGCGAGTCGAGGAAGTCATCCAAAGAACGAGTCCAAGATGCCCACGAAGCCATACGTCCCACCAACCCGGAAAACGAGTTGGTTGAAACCAACGAAGACGAAGTTGCTTTGTACAAATTGATATGGGCCCGGTTCGCTGCTAGCCAAATGTCTGATTCAGTAAGGGAGCGGAGGCAAATGATTCTCTCATGTGAGGGATTAGACTTGCAGCTTTTCGGCAGCTCAAGTTGGAGGGTTCATGCAGGTTGGGAATCAGCCTATTCTAGATATTTGTCCGATGTATTAACAGAACCCCCCATATCAGGATTCTCAATCGGCTCCATGTGGGCATTCGACAAAGAGCCTGCTATGGTAACCGATGTAACCAAGCCACCGAGAAGATTCTCAGAGAGTTCCATCATTCAACAGATGAAGGGTGCAGGCATAGGTCGACCCTCCACATATGTTTCCACAGTTAGAAAATTAGTTGACAGAGGGTACGTGGAAAAGGATGGTAGTTCACTAGCCCCTACCACCGAGGGGAGGCTCTTGTGGCTGGATGTAGTGCCGCATTACAACGAAGAATCCCTCTTGGAGGGCGGATTGTTCACTTCAGAATTCACTTCAACCATGGAGGGGAATCTGGATAAGATAGAGCTCGGAGACTCCAATGCGGCTACTACGTGGGAGGATTTTGTAGGCGTTTTCAGATCTATGCATAACAATGCACTTGAACGCAGGCGGAAGATGCCAACACCTAGACAACTGCGTTACCTAGAAAGGCTGACTAGCCGAATGAGCGAGGAAGAGAAGTTCGCGATCTGGGGGCTCGGTGGCTTAGAAGCTCTTTCAGGAGAAGAAGTTAGGGGGATAATCGATTCTCTCAGCAATGCGGTTCAAGGAGAAATTCAAGCCAGTGAGAAGCAGGTGGCATTAATCATTAGATTGGTAGAAAAGCTATCATTGGATTTGGATATATTTTTGCACGAGCAGGGGATTGTGGACATCGATTCTCTCACAGGTGGACGCGACGGTACTGCAAGTATGGCTATTGATAAACTGATTTCACTCGATAACTCCTCACCTGCTACTGAGCGGCAAATTAGCACCATCCTGTCAATGAGCGAAAATCTTGAGATAGCCATCGAACATGCGGTCGAATTGGTCAAGAGCGAGTCTATTGAAACTATAACAAAACAGGATGCGAGTAGCCTGATTGGCATTCTCAAGAAGCGAATCAGGTCTCGACGAAGGGGAAAATAGTTGTACCCGGGTCCTGAGTGATTTACATGGACACGGCGTATGATGTCGTCATCATTGGCGCTGGGCCGATAGGGGGATTTCTCTCTCGAAGATTCTGCGAGAGGGGGCACAGCGTCTTGCTGGTCGAGGAACACGCAGAGGTTGGTCGTCCCTTCCAATGTGCCGGCCTCGTAAATCCCGATGCAATGGATTCCGTGGGTGTGGAACACGCTATATTGACAAAAATCTGGGGTGCTAGAATCCACAGTCCATCGGGTACTGCTGTCAATATTGGTGATTCCCAGAGAATTCGGACCTTATCTGTATGCCGGAAGATATTCGATGAAGCTGTCGTCATGCAGGCCATAGAAGTTGGAGCTGATCTGCTTTTATCCAGCAGACCCACTTCGGCCACTGTCCACGAGGATTATGTTTCCCTTGATATAGAGACCCCAAGGGGTGAGCTGGCCATCAAAGCGAAGTTGGTTTGCGGTGCCGACGGTGCGCATTCGTGGGTAAGGAGAAGATTTCGAATGGGGAATCCCAGGGAGCTAATGATTGGCTTCCAAATCGAAGTCGCAGGCTATCGGGGCGAGGAGGGAAAGTTGGATATGTACACTGGAAGCGACTTCGCCCCGGGTTTCTTCGCATGGGCCATTCCTTCTCGTGAAACTACAAGGATTGGTACGTGGACGAAAGCTAGCCTTCTAGGGGGACGTTCATGCGAGGACCTACTGCGAAAGTTACAGAGCTGTAGCGCTTGGTCTTCGCGATTTGAAGAATGCACTGAGATTGGCCGTTATTGCGGGCCCATTCCCAGTGGTTTCGTAAAACGGCCATTGATTGAGAGGGTCGCGCTTTTTGGCGATGCGGCCGGAATATGCAAACCCACAACTGGCGGCGGGATTGGACCGGGGTTCAAACAGGTAGACCTGTTAGTTCCTGAGCTGAGTCTGGCGTTGAACGAAGGGGATCTCTCTAGCCGGAGGATGGGTAAAATTTCCAAACTGCTGGATGAGATGAGTGGTGATCAAAGGAGGAAGAGGGCCCTGAGGGATGCGTTTCTCACGGAATCAACAGATTCTGAGTTGGATGAGATATTCAAAGTCTGGTCGAAACCGGAAGTAACCTCACTTATCAACGAACTTGGAGACATAGAGAACCCAATACCTCTGGGGGTGAAGATGCTCAGGGAGGTCCCAGAGTTCAGGAAGCTTGCAGGAAGAGCAGCGATGGCAGTTCTGTGGGGTTAAGTTATTGCCTCTTTCAGTTCAGAGGTTAAGATATCCCCCGTTTGAGCCTGCGCAGATGGAACCCAGCCAAGTGCCTGCGATGGAAGTTGTAATTGAGTCCGATTTTTTACCGACACCGAAATTTAAGATCGGTGCCGAAGATGAATGGTTCATAGAATGGAGGGCGTTCTCTGAAGAATTCAGCCATCTCCCGGTTATTGAATGCCAGATTGGAGAGAGGCCACCCGATTTCATAGACAGAACCCGTAGAGGATGGTACATCATACCAGACCCCCTTCATGCTGTTTCTAGAAGTCTGATACCACCAACGGTAATCCTGCTGATAATCGCCTTGTTTATTCACGCAATTGAGCCTGGTTTGGTAGCTCTGGACATTATTTCCCGATCTTTCGCCGGCTCATTCAAATTCGGCCCACTATACTACCCCAAACTTCTATTCGTCGCTTTCCCAGTATTCCTCCTCCCACTGCTGTACCGAATGATAGCCAATTTGAGGGATTTGCGAAGGCAAAAATTACTCCTCAGTAAAGCGCCAGTAGATTTAGAGATAGGTACGATAGTTTCTAGGAACGGTGTGACAATTTCTTCCTTGCCCGACCTGCTTGATGAGGCAGGCATTCGCAGGGCTAGGATCCAAGTCGGTATTGCGGTGCCGGAGAGGAGCATGCTCATTCATGCACTCGGCAGAAGCGAAGGAGGGCAACCAGCCCCTGGGATGTCCACCCAATTGCCCGATAAGAGAGTCACCACTGGGGATGAGATAGGTACTGGAGTAGGGGAGGCTATCCCCATGCAACTTGCAAACAGCAGAGTTGCCACGCTTGAGCCATTGCGTGCTTCGGAATACGGAGAATGGTCCGAGTTCCCCCAATTAGTAGACGGCCGACCTTTAGAATGGTCCTTGGAACTGCCGAAGGGCCAATGGCCCGGGTCGATATACTCCCCTCTAATCGCCGTACATTGGGAACTGGTCATCGAATGCACGGGCGTTCTGAACTCAGACGTTATGTGGGTCCAGCCGATTACAATGGGTGGCAGCGTCAATAAAATCGTCTCTGGCAACCTGCCTGTTCGAAGCGGCCGGGTGGAGTTATCAGGTTATTGAGTTTGGAATGGTCCAGGCGCTATCCCCGTCCACCACTTTGGGGGGCGTTTCCAGAATATTGTATTCTGAGTCCCGCTTTACTGGGATGAAACCTGCATTAGTGATGATCTTCCGCAGTTCAATTTCGGTTGCCTGAGTCTTGGTGATGCCGGCGGAAGAGACGACATTCTCCTCCATCATGGTCGAGCCGGCGTCATCGGCCCCAGCTAACAATGCAATCTCTGCGATATCTAGTCCCATAGTGGTCCACGAAGCCTGAATGTGGTCGATGTTGTGGAAAAATAGTCTTGATACTGCAACGTGCCGAAGGTACTCGACGGAACCAGTGCCGAGCTCAATCATATTGCGGCCACCATTTCTTAATCCTAGACTAGTGTTTTCCAACATCACTGGCCACGAAACGAATGATGAGAAACCGGTCAAACCCCTACATATGGAGTGTTCCTGCAACTGACGAATTCGAAACATGTGCTCAATACGTTGACGGATGCTCTCTCCGAAACCGTAGACGTTGGTAGCAGAAGTGGTTAGGTTTAGTGTATGGGCCTCCCCCATCACCCTTAGCCAATTGTCCGCAGAGCCCTTTTTCGGGGAGACATCCATTCTGATGTCGTCAACGAGCATCTCGGCACCACCGCCGGGGAGGCCGTGCAACCCTGCCTCAGAGAGCTCACGCAGAACCTCAATAGTTGAAATATCACAAACTTGAGCGATTCCTTCAATCTCGATAGGTGAGAAGCAGTCCAGAGATATACTGGGATGGCGATGTCGTAGTTCACTCAATAGCTCAAGGTACCATTGTAATGGAAGCTCTGGATTTACACCTCCTTGCATTAGAATCCTACTTCCACCAATCTCCTCTAGTTCGGTAACCCTCTGGCTAATTTGGTCAATGGTCTGGATGTATGACTCTTGGTGTCCAGGCAGCCTCTGAAAAGAGCAAAACTGGCAATTGATGGTGCAAATGTTGCTGTAGTTGATGTTCCTGTCGACGAGATAGGTGACTTCATTTCCAGATACCTGTTTATGACGTCTCACTGAGGCGGCGTGCATCAGGTCACTGAGGTTTGCATGCTGATAGAGGAGGGCCGCGTCATCGATATCCAGGGGGGGTGGGTCTTCGGATAACTGCTCTTCAAGGATAGAATGGCAATTTCCCAAGCTATCACCTAGCGCTTCCGACTAATGCTTCTATTTCATCAATGGCCTTCGGGCATTTAGCCGTCAATACTACGGGGCCTTCATCGGTAATGAGAACATCATCCTCAATGCGCACGCCGATTCCCGAGTATCTTTCGGGAATTTCAATATCAGCCCTCCAACTTCCGAAATATAGCCCTGGCTCTACTGTGAGTACCATTCCAGGTTGCAATTTTGGCCCCCCGTCTTCATCACCCTGCCTTCCACCGCCGACATCGTGGACGTCGAGTCCAAGAAAATGTCCAGTTCCATGCATGAAGAAATTTCTGTATGGCCCATTGAAATCCCCGCCATCTCCAATGGCCTCCTCAACGCTACAATCGAGAATCCCCAAATCAATCAACCCCTGAGCCAACACTGCTGAGGTGGCTCTGTGCATAGAATGCCAAACTGATCCAGCCTGACAAGCCTCAATGCCGGCCAGCTCTGCCTTCAGGACTAATTCGTATATTTCCCTCTGTGGTTCGGTGAATTTTCCATTCACAGGCCAAGTTCGAGTGATATCAGATGCATATCCCTCGACTTCACATCCAGCATCGACTAGGACTAAATCCCCGTCATTTATCACGCGGTCATTTGACTTATAGTGCAAAATAGTGGCATTATCGCCCCCGCCGACGATTGAGGGGTAGCTCCATTGACTATGGCTATGGGCAAAATGCCCTTCGATAATGGCCTGAATTTGCCACTCACCAATACCTGGAAATGTGGATTTGATAGCAAGGATATGTGCGGCTGTTGCAATTGCGGCAGATTCCTGCATCAATTCAACCTCTCTTTTGGATTTGAGTCTCCTATGGCTGTCAATGATTTTTCGTGGATCGGACGTTTTCAAGCCCTCGAGAACACTATCCAAGTCTGTATTGAGGCCCAATATGGTGAAAATCTCCGTATCATCGGTGATAATTTCACGAATCTCCTTGTCTAAATCTGTTATTGAGTATGCTGAGTCTACGGGCCATCCCGTGGATGCCCCTTCGGCGCCGACCCTGACTCCCTCCCAAATTTCAGCCTTGGTATCGCGAGGTTGGACGAAGAGAGCCGTGATCCATGAGTCACCATTGTGGCGAGCCATGAAGACAGATTCGGGATCGGCCCAACCACACAAGTATAGCAAGTACGAATTAGCACGGAACGGGTAGCTTACGTCATTGGAACGGATGGCCAACGGATTGGTTGGAATTAGAACCAAGCCATCAGTTGGAATTAGTTCAAGGAGACGAGCCTGCCGTTTGCGGTATTCCTCGTGTGCGAATGGTAATGATGCCATCGACCCACCTTCCACCGAAGTTCGTTATTAGTAATTGGTTCAAGTCCACTTGGGTATTTGAATATCCTTCGTGGCGGTTAGGCGACGCTTGAATACTGCGAAAATCAAGAATGCAGTTGAACAAAGTAGAATGACCATTGATGGGGGGATTGGTGAGCTGGGATCGGCATCTGAAATGATGACTGTCAGCACTGAGGTCTCCCTGTCGTCATCGGACACCTCAAGAGTAAGGGCATACTGATCGCCAACTCCCTCTGGCCATGGCATTTCCCGATATCTACCTTCGTAAATTGGGATGTTGTTAATTTTCCATACGCATCTTAACGAAGAAATATCATTGTCTGTATCGCTAGAGCTAGTTGCATCAAACTCAATTGCAGATGATTTTTGCAGATATACAGTATCGCCATCGAAAACTGCCCTTCCGTCGATTTCCAATCGAATTACAGGGGCGAGGTTTTCTATTGTGAAATGGATCATCGATGTCTCTGAGTTTCCCGCTAGGTCAATTGCAGTCAAAGACAATTCGAACTCACCAGAGTAGTCGGTAGAGAATGAGTAGCTCCGCAAGTCATGACCGGACAAGACCTCAATTGGTATGCTGCCCGTGTGAGAGGGGCGTCTGATGGTCCAGATGTAATTTATACCATCCCTCCCCCAATGAGCATCATCGGTTTCGCTGCCATCGAAAAGCAAGTTATCCGATCCTTCGATTGCGGAAGAGGGCCCTCCGATAGTCACATCAGGAGGAGTGTTGTCAACACGAACACTGACGCATGCCTCTGAATAGCCTGCCACATCCTCATTGGACGAGAAGACAAAAATATCGTGCCAACCATCATCATAGCCGGAAACATCGATTTCACTCACGAATGACCCCCAAACTGCATCCACAGGAAGGATGATGGCGGAATCGCCAACTGAGTCAAGGATTAATGAAGACTCTCGTTCACTGCATTGGACAGAGGGAGTAGATTGGACAATCTTGGCTAGCAATGTGGGTACGGAGTCCCCCATGCTGAATGAGTGCCCCTCTATCTGCAGTGTACTGCTTGCCCACGAATCCTCGGTCGGAGATTCAATGTATACAGTAGTGGGCAGTGAATGGGCACCCTCGTGAAAGAATATTGACCGGATAACCTCGATTGGGTCGCTAACTGATTCTTGTGCGAAGATATGTAGATTGCATGCGCAGGGCATAGCACCCCGGGCTTCTATGGTGAATTCGAATCCCCAGCGAGGCCTAGAAGATAATCTATCCAATTCGAAAAGTTCACCGGTAAGGGTCCCGTGTTCAACCCGGCCTTCTGAATCAGATAGATGCCACCAAATGGAAGATGGCAAATCTTCATTTTCGACATATCCACTTACGAATATGTCTTGGTCAGTCACAATTCCGTTATCTAAATCCACAGCTATAATAATGGGATCGTCGAAGTGGTTAGATCCCACTACTGAAGGCGATGAAAACAACAATATGGAGACCAGTACAAGAGCCGGTGGAAGGTCATTCGTCACGATTGTCGCTCAAAGCAAACAGTATTGAACCCCATGGAGAGATGATTGCTATCTTTCTGAGATCTGCATTTGCCATGAGAGTTCATCAATCCAAAGTCCCAATGTGTTCTTGTCAACGAACTCAAGACTCGATTCTGCGGATAGCACGCATTCACAAGCAGCGGCCACCAAAGAGGTAGCGTCCAGTATGCTGTAACCATGTCCGAGAGCGGCTGCAAGTGCGGTTGCAGCAGCATCATGGAGCCCAATCTGTTGCTCCGGAGCAGGTGCCATGCAGGGAATGTGTACATCTGAACCGTCCGATTGGTACAGAGAAACCCCGTCGACCCCACCTAGTGTTACGAGGGCTTCCCAACCATATGTTTCAAGAAGATGAGCTGCAGTTTCACGGGTGCTTTCAAGCATCAAGCGCCTCCTAAGTAGCTCCATTCCTCGAATTTCGAATAGAATTACGGTGGCATCTCTGCTTTTCTCGAGACCCGTAAGTTTTGGGTCAACAATTACTGGAATTCCAAGATTGCGTGCCTCATGAATTAGCATTGCGGCACCGGTCTGGCTAATTGCCCCCTTGTCATAGTCCGATATGACCAGTGCACAACTGTTCTCCAATGAATCGAAGGCTGATATGGTCAATACTTCAGAAATCTCCACAGGAAGTGGCTCTAAGGGCCCCCGATCAGCTTGGAGCAGAATCTGACTCTTTTCTAAGAGGCTTTCCCTGCTACCGTAGAACCTAATTTTAGTCAGAGTCTTCATCTCATCCACTACAGCGATGTGTTCTCTGGAGATTCCGCGGTCTGAAAGCATCTCCAAGACGGTCGCACCTTCCTGATCACCACCGACACAAGTGTGGAAGATCACTTGCATTCCAAGTGAGTTTAGGCCCAATGCTATGTGAGCCGAAGCTCCCGGAGACTCCTCAGAGCGTATGACCTTCATCACAGGCACCGGAGCGGTGGAATTGAGGTTATTTGCGAATCCGTGATGATATCTGTCTAGCATTGTGTCACCAATTAAGGTGACCCTTGAGCCATCGATATCGTCGAGGAGGGCCCGTAATCTCTTGAGGCAGTCAACGCGCTCAAGTACCGTCTCGCTCATCATTCAGTATCGCCCATGGGGGGACGACAGATGAGATTTGGGGATACCGTCTATATCAAATCGCCAACGCCCACATTACAGATGCAGCAGGTAGAAGGTGGATGGAAGTACCTAGGACAATCCGTAAATAGGCTGTGGGACAAGTCCGCTATTGGCCATCCCGACGGGGAAGGGGGATTGATACTATCCGACTCCGAGGTAATATTCTGCCACGATCACAGAAATTTGCCATGGCCTAGTCCGAATTGGCTGAGTCAATGCATATCGACTAAGCCAAATGTGCTATTCGAAGCCGCGGTCATGGAAGCCCTGAGGGTTCCTGGGAACAAGATTGTCACCCAATGTCCGATTTACCCATTGGACCTGGATATCTCCGAGGGTACGTGGGGGCTACGTTGGCCATCAAACTCCCACCCCGGCAAGGAAGAGGCCGAGGCCGAAGTCAGATGGTTTCACTCAACCGATGGTCTGGATGTGGACGATCTGTTTCGATGGTGCGTTTCCGTCATTGGAAAGGGCAAATTTGCCGAGGTACTTATTGTCGATGACGAGCATTCAGTCGTGACGTACAGGTTGCTTCCATCGGAGCCATCAGGGAGGGTTCCCCAGCCTACGATCGAAGAGATTTCATCTATATCTTCCATCCAATCAGTTGAACTATCCAACGGGGGGGCATACTTCTCTGGCTTTGGGAACTGGGCTTGCGAAGCCATAGGGATACCATTGCATGAAGGCCGGCAATTGGGGCCATATGAGATTGAGATTGTCTCAGTGGGAATGGCCGGAACCTCCGCGTGTTTATCCATCGGTGCTAGCATTTTGCGTGATCTCTTGAAGAGAGGACTCCATCCCCGCCCCGGATTCAAGTACGGCACCCGATGGAGGTGCTACGATGCTCCTCTCGGAGAGGGGCACGCTCCCTGGTTAGTTATCGATCCCACTGATGCACCAAAGGATTGGGGGGCTGCCTGCCTAGGATCAAGACTGGCATCGGGCGTGAATAAGCGTTGGCTCCACCCCATCCTCGTCGAAGGGGTTTGGAGGTTCTTGGAAGTAGCTAGGCCACCGCCTGACAGGAGATGGGCAAACCCAACTCGCAAGTAGCTACTCTTCGGCTAGACCGAAATGATGGCTTCCTTGTACATGTTTTCGCGAAGACCCATCCTCGTGGACACCCCTCTTTCCGGTAGCCACAGAGGCAGCCAATAGCAAGCATATCAGGGAGAGGGCATTTGAAGGGGAATTCAACCAAGCTAAGGTCCCGCCCAGGGGGAATTCACTTTCAGCTTTGATAACTAGGGGTATACGCTGCTCTAGATTATTCGAGTCGGTAAGAACCAACTCCCCCCTAGCTATCATCCCCGGTTCAAGAAGGCCGGTGGGGGTGACACTCAGAATTATAGGATCGCCGGGATATATCGTACCTTGGGAGTCAACCGCCGCGATCCTATTAACAGCGCCGTCAATCGCTATTGAATACGTTCTCGGGCTATCGCCATCGTAGTGTGGCATCAGTTCGACAATTGAGTCTTTGTCCCAGGGCACTGTCTGCTCTATTGTTGAGTCGGATACCCGATGCCCAATTAGGTACCAATCAAGTTTGAAATTGGTTTCAGGCATTCCCTCGCAACCAATAGCACCCATCAAAATGCCATGGTCGGCCGCGACTGCATCAATGGTGAGTATGGGTATTTCATGGCGACCAGCATCGAGCTGGATTTGAGTCTCCTCGGTTGATGATGAATCAGGCGATAGGTCGACCGATAATGTGCAATTTACTTCCAGGGTGACGTCAGCGAACGCTGACTCCGTGGCAAGCAATGCGATAGGTGATCTAGGCGTCATCACGATAGTTTGGGGATCAGAATTCGGGACGAAGTAGACAGTAGCCCTAGTGGCCGTGAGATTGGAAATGGTGACGGCCCATGGAGCCATTCGGCCCCTTGAGTCACGTATTTTCATCCCCTCATTCCCGAATACATCACCTTCGGTAAAGACATCGCCAAGGCTCCCATAGTCTCTGCCCCTCAGCAGGGCGTCATCCCCATCTGCCTCAACGACCTTGGCCCAGGCTTTGCTTGGGTCCGTATTCACGAGATTGTCCTCCAAATCGCCGTAGTTTCGATCTTGTTGCTCAACAAGAATCCCATGCCCGGGCAAACCCGCGTCGAATCCTGAATCGGATCTCAACGATATCCAAATATGTTCTCCAGGTCCTAAGTCAATCCTCAGTTGTGATCCCCCCTCAGAGATTGGAGTTAGAGTATAGGAGTTTGGGGCCGAGGAGTCAATGGCTATTGTCGAGCTAGCACCTATCAGATCCAATGTTGACGCCCCGGGCATGGAAGGAAGATTTCCATCACCAATCCAATTCCCACTGGCCATAATGTCCCAATCACCAAGGCCATTCCATTTTCTCGAAGGTGTTTCACTATGGACGTCATACAAGTCAACAGCGCCCATCTGATGGAGCATCTCGTGAATTATCACGCCCAAACCACCATTGACTGATGCCATTGTGTAGTGCGCGAAGGAGAAATCACCAATATTGACGGGATCTTGGAAGGGGGAGTAGTGACTCCAGATCGAAGAGGCTGGCCCACCTAACTCCTGTGCTTCGCCTGAATGAAGAATCAACAGTCTGTCAACGACTCCATCACTATTGAGATCCCATTGTGAGAGGTCTATGTCGGGTGCTTGGCCCGATCCACTACCGAGTAAGTTGCTGATTGCTTCTGCGGCCAATTCTGACGCCCCCCCATGGTCCCCACCAACATCCCTCTCTTCGGAGGAATCTTGTCCCCATTGAGACTCGGAGTATCGTGAATGCCAGATTTCATCCACCATTGTGATGCTGAGGGAAGAACGCCCACCACTCATTTGCTCTATGTAGGATAGAGCGGATGTTTCACCGTCAATCAGAGCGAGAGGCAGATTTTCAGGAAATTCCTTGCTTGGGAAAGACACCTTCAGAACAAGCCAATGCTCGTCAGTTTGCAAACCGACGAGTCTGCCTTCATCGTCGAAGTTTAGTGCTTGTCGATCAAATGCTTCATCGACAAAGGTTGAATAAATCTGGGTTAATGTAGCAGCAGCCAAGAGGGCGACTGCTAGTAGCACGCGAGTTTTATCCACGGCATCTCGGCCGGACTAGGGGATTTCAAATCAATGCCCCTCTGCTATAGCAGTGCGTCGTTAAGTGAGTTGAGTCGCCAAGACTTGTCCTCCGAGTTCGTTTCGTCCAACCATCCGAGGCCGCTAATCCCGCAACCACGATTGCGTAGAGATGCCCGTAATTCTTTGGGCAGAGGGGCGCCATCACAACCAGAAACCACCAAGCGGTCTATGCCAGAGTGAAGGACCATGTCAAAGAGAGAGTCTTGCTCAGACGCGTACAGGCAAAGGGCATTGCACCGAGGAGTGGCTATTCCCGAGGGACGGAATTCTCGCGGGAATCTGGGACACGAGCCCTCGCATCCACAATCCAGCAAGGCGAGCCGGGGGATTTTGCCCATGGGGTCTAGCGATTTGGAAAGGGCGAGCCGGCGTCTTCCCAATGGGGCAACTGGTACAGTTCGGGACAAAGCGTCGGCGGAATATGCGATACAAATAGCAATCAACAGCCTCAGGCCGTCGAATTCCACTGGAAGCGTGATAATCAATGTACCACCCGAGATTACGAGCATCCGGTATCTGAATCTTGTCTCTGATCCTTCAATCAAGCCATACAACCTAGCTACGCCGATAGAAACCACTGTCAGAGACCATACTATCATTATCCATGACGCACCGAGGGTTAGTGAAAACAAGGAAGTCGCATCATAGCTAACACCTACCCCCTCCAGCGAACCCGTCAACTTGGCTAAATCAATGAACTTGGGCATGGCTAAGGTCCAAATGACTATGACCAGAAGTGGCACCAGAATCGTGGAGATTAGTAGGACCGTGGACAACCACGAGCGTTCCCTAGGCAGCAATCCAGAATATGAGAACCTTCGGAAGAGGAGCGATGTCAGGGGTAATGCAGTAGTTAAGGCGAGGACCAATACCAATGACCATCTGATTTCAATCCAATCGAAGGGAGAATAGACGGAGAGGTTCTCGTTGTTTGGTCCTGTATGGAGGGGCAAAAGATCGAGCCAGGCCGAAATGACATCGCCCACGAGAAATGACCAGAATACGCACAGCAATCCCAATACTACAATGATAGTTCTCAACAGCCTATGCAAGTCCGCAAGATGAAAGGAAATTTCCCCCTCGCCCCCATCGACGTGCAATCGGGCCATGTCACATTAGGTCCTTTAGCCCGGGTTCCTTTCGAGCCGAGATTACAGTCCTGTAGACTCCGTATGCAGCCCAGGCACTGATTAGGAAAGCAGTGCCAATGGCAAAGTCTGCGAAATCCACCCCTTGGAATGGCATGGATTGACCGGAAGCAGACCATCTAACACCAAGGTAGAATGCGATGATGGAAACAAGGGCCCTTCGAATCCCTTGAGGATATGCTAATTCGCTTGCTAGGTACTGGGGCCCGTCATCGTATCGGCGCTCTAGAATCTCACGCTGGACGACTGCACCTACAAGGAGGGCAACGAGACTGGTCCAGAAGAAGAGGTTTCCTTGAGCGAATACCTTGGCAGCAAGAGCATCCTGTCGCTCTTGCTCGAGTTGCTCGTCAGACTCCTCAATCACGAAGAGAGTATCATAGGTTCCAACCGAAATCGTCCTAGTCTCCAGAGTGGAGGGGGATTCAGTGGTTGTGACGGTGCCCGGTGCGCTGATTGTGAACGAAAGGAGGTTCCAGTAATCCATATCATCGGGAACCCCCCCTCCATCGACGGAGTTCCCAACCAGCCAGAACTGAACTGGCCCCAAATCCTCGCTAGGAGCAGTCCAGCTCAAATGCCAAATGCCGTCACCGTCAGTCTCAGAATGGGAGACGTCGCCAGGGCGACCATCGGCGACTCTAATCTCTTGATCCCCCTCCCACTGGAACGAGCCTAATGAATCGGCAGAGAGCAGGAATCCGGCTTTGGCATTCCCATTGCCTCCCGAGAGGGTGAGGGAGTCCGCCACGGTAATAGTGAATTGGTACTCCTGAGATGTCTCATACATCAGGGGGACACCGGTAATCATGACGATTGCACGATCAGAGGGGGCGCCATTATTGTGGCAGGAGCAGCCGAACTTCACAGTGAGCTCATCATTGGAGTTCGAGGCGCTGGGACCAGCGCTCATGGCAATGGTGGGAATAGAGAGGGCTAACAGAGCAATTAGGCAAATGCCCAGTCTGTTAGCACTCATTCGCACTCTATCGCCTGTGTTGCCTCGTCAGCAGGAGTCTCATAACGGTTGGGGGACGTATGCTTCACAACTCCTTGATGGCTGCATTCAACTCGTTCATCATCTTCTTACCGTCACCAAAGAGCATCATGGTGGAGTCCTCGTAGAATAGGTCATTGTCAACCCCCGCATAACCAACAGAAAGGCTGCGCTTAATGATGACTACAATTCTAGCAGCATCGGCATTGATGATGGGCATCCCACCAAGCGGCCCCTCGCCGCTTCTGGCCACCGGGTTGACAGTGTCATTGGCCCCGATTACCAAGGCCACATCCATTTCAGCCATTTCGTTATTGATGTCGTCCATCTCGATCAGCTTCTCGTATGGCACGTTGGCCTCGGCCATTAATACGTTCATGTGACCGGGCATCCGACCAGCGACGGGGTGTATTCCGTAACTGACTTCAGCCCCCCTTGCTTCCATCAAATCGGCGAATTCCTTCACAGAGTGTTGGGCCTGGCTAACAGCCATGCCATAGCCGGGAATTACCACGCACTTGCTGATACCATCACAAATCATGGCAACCTCGACGGGATCACTGCCGACCTTGGTTCGAGAGAGCTGGGCCTTGTCTGCAGTCCCACCAAATGCCTTGAACAAGACGTCAGGCAGAGTCCTGTTCATCGCCTTGCACATTATGAACGTGAGGATGAGGCCAGCAGCGCCGACCATTGAACCAGCGATGATGAGGACGTTGTTGCCAATAACGAACCCGGTGAATGCAGCAGCAATGCCAGAGAGGGAATTCAGTAGACTGACTACTACTGGCATGTCAGCACCCCCAATTGGCATGACGAATAGCACCCCGAGCAAGCTGGACAGGGCAACGATGCCCCAGATATAATCACTGTTCGAAGGGTCATCGATGGACAACAAAATCAGGCCCAGCGAGCCTAGCAGAAGGATTACCTTGACGCTATTGAGCCAAGAAGGCCCCCATGTAGGGAATCTGACCCACTTCCCCGAGAAGGGGATAACGAAGCCGCCCTTGAGCTTCATCATAGCAACGAGGGACCCGGTCAAGGTCATCCAGCCAACTAGCCCAGAGAGGCCAATAGCAACCCAAATGACGTAGAGTTCTATGCCCGGATCAGGGATATCGCTCTCCTGAAGCCTATCCAGAACCTCTGAAAGGGCTACCAGCGCAGATGCCCCCCCACCGAAGCCGTTGAACAAAGCGACCAATTCTGGCATTCCAGTCATTTCGACCCTTGTCGCCATGAAGGCCCCAATAACGGACCCAAGAACCAGACCACCGACAATCAGCTCCCAGCCGATTATCCCTTCGGAGTACATCCTAGACAGGGTTACTAAGACGGCCAATAGCATCCCCAAAGCCCCCAATCGGTTACCTCGTGGAGCAGTCTTGGGGCTGGATAGCTGCTTGATTCCGAAGATGAAAAGAGCTGCGGAGAACAGGTATCCAATATCCCAAACAGCCGCGCTCACCATTCAATCACCGCCCCTGCGTCGTTTGCCGGCGATCATCTCGAGCATCTTGTTGGTAACCATGAAGCCGCCAACAACGTTGATTGTGGCCATGACCAAGGCGATGAATGCAAACCATGCTGCAGTGCCCGGATCCCCTGAATCGAATGTGGTATTGGAGAGTATGAGCGCACCAACTATGGTAATCCCAGATATGGCGTTGGCACCGGACATCAATGGCGTATGCAGCGTAGGGGGAACTTTGCTGATAAGTTCGAAACCGAGGAAGATTGCCAGTACGAAGACCGTGATGCTACCAACAAGCGCAGCAACAGTAAGGCTCAGTCTACCGCCCCCGCCAGTCTAGATTGCTTTGGGTGGATTTGCCCGTCACTACAAAGAAGAACACCACCCATTCCGGCAACGTGTAACTCATCACCCTCTGGTGCGCCAACAAGGACATCGTCTTCCATATCCAACACGAGTGTCCCGTCACTAACGAGCGTTGAGAGGAAGTTAGTCATATTGTTGGAATATAGCATGCTCGCTGTTGAAGGGAGCTCTCCAGGCAGGTTAGCGATACCGATGATGGCGACCCCGTTGTCCGTGGTCACAATCTCGCCCCGGCGGGTCAATTCACAATTTCCACCGACATCGGCGTTCATGTCAACTATCACTGCGCCGGGCTTGAAGGTAGAAACAGCCCTCTCAGGGACGGTAATGGGGGCGGCTCGGCCGAAAATCCTAGCAGTGGTAATCACCACATCAGCATCACGTGCGACCTCGCAAACGGTATCATTGACCCTCTGGATGAACTCTGGAGTCAGGGGCTTGGCATAGCCTGAATCATCTTCGAAATCATCCATTCCCTCAACCTCGATAAACCGGCCACCGACTGATTCGATCTGCTCAGCTGCCGATCTGCGCACATCGGATGCATAGACCACGGCACCAAGCCTCTTGGCAGTGGAGATGGCTTGCAGCCCAGCCACTCCCGAGCCCATGACGACGAATTTTGCCGGACGGATGGTGCCAGCGCTGGTAGTCATCATTGGGATGCCCCGGGGCACGTGAGCTGCACCCAAAAGGACGGCCTTGTAACCCGCGAGATTGTCTTGGCTAGAGTTCACATCCATAGCCTGAGCACGTGACAGCCTACGGGGAATCATGTCCATGCTCAGCAGCGTGATTCCGGCACAAACCGCCTCCTTGACTCTGCTTGGATGGCGGAAGGGATCTGCGACACAAGCAATAATCTGGCCCTTGGTCATAGGGGATACATCGGGCATGGATATGGATGAGACGATTTCGGATGAAAGTGCTGTTTTTTGATCTGAGATTGAGGCCCCGGCCTGCTCGTATTCGGAATCATCGTGATGTGACAAGATGCCGGCTGAGTGTTCGACGATAACTTCGAACCCTAGATTGCACAGCTTTTTGACGGAATTGGGGACGATGGAAACCCTTCGCTCATCCGCCGGCTCCTTCAGTACTCCTAAGCGCACTCAGACACCTCTTTGAAATGGTCCACGTATTGGACGAACCTCCCAATTGAAGACTGTTATTGAAACCGTCGGCCAAAGCCCCTCGAAGCCAAAGTAGCTCATGTGAACAGCAGGAGGTAGCCCAAGTAGAAGACGACAACATCACAGATAGCGTGTGACAACCAGCAAACCCAAATGGAGCGGTGGCGCATGTACAGCCAAGACCATATCGCTGCGGCACCGAGCAATCCGATGCTGGCCATGACAGTCTGCCACCAGACAAATCCGACCAAGTGCAGAGCGAGGGCGTGGTGCAGTGTGAACATCAGTGCAGATAATGCAATTGCCTGTGCTTCGCCACCAAACAGCTCAAATCCCTTGGTGGTGATGAACCACCTGAAAACATACTCCTCTAGCAGGCTGTTCATGAAGATCCAATATAGCGCTCCAAGCACGTATGTTCGCTTATCCACCAAGCCCGTAGGCCTTAGCTCCGCAATCATTGCAGAGGCGTCTATTGAATCACCTAGGAAAAGCCAGGTTGCCATGATTATCACAGACATCCCAAGCCCGGTGGCAGCACCCATACGCAATCCCTCGCCGTCGGGCAATGATCGAGAGAGCTCATTACCCTCGATTCTCAGGTACCACAAGGTGGGGACAATCAGGATCCAAGCCTTGCAGGCCATGAAGAATGCCTGTGTGTAGAGCTCGTCTTCGCTGATTGACAAGCCGTAGATTATCGATAGCGATGGGGCGAAACCGACCAACGCTATTGCTACTAGCGCCTGACTCCGCTCGTTCACGCACAACTTATCCACCAATAGGTCAATACATTTGTGGCGACGGAAGTGAACATCTAACTAGCCAAATTCTAAGACCCAGCCCACAGGGCAAACGAATAATGACGACGGGAGCAAGGAAGGTCGCTGTAATCGGAGCAGGTAATGTCGGAGCCACATGCGCATTCGTCCTCGCCGAGAGAAATGTGGGCGAGATTGTCTTGTTAGACATTTTCGAGGGCTTTGCCAAGGGCAAGGCTCTGGACATGAGCCAAGGCGGGCGGATACTGAACTACGACGGCCGAGTCACAGGGACCAAGGATTACTCTGACATCGAGGGCTCCGATGTTGTAGTCGTCACCTCCGGATTCCCACGACAGCCTGGCATGACACGTGAAGACCTGATTGGGAAGAACGCCGAGATCATCTCACAGGTCGGAGAGGGGATCCGTGAAAACGCCCCCGAGGCTATCATCATCATGGTGACCAACCCCCTCGATCTCATGACATATCACATGCAACGGATTACCGGCTTTCCACATCACCGTGTCATCGGCCAGGCCGGAATCCTCGACTGCGCCAGGATGACGCACTTCATCGCCCAGACGCTTGGTTGCAGCAACGAGGACGTGCAAGCCATGGTGCTCGGCGGACACGGCGATACTATGGTCCCCCTTCCCCGCTATACCACCGTCAATGGCATTCCAATCACAAGATTGTTGGATGGCGATACCATTGAAGCCATCTGCAAGAGGACTGCGGGGGGTGGCGGCGAGATAGTCAAGCTGCTTGAGAGGGGTAGCGCTTTCTATGCTCCCGGTAGCGCTGCTGCTATCATGGCTCAATCCGTGCTGGATGACAGACGGAGGGTGCTACCTTGCAGCGCTTATCTTTCTGGGGAGTACGGCATGGATGACATCTTCATCGGTGTTCCCATTGTTCTAGGCAAGAACGGGGTCGAGCGGATTATCGAGTTGGAACTCGAGGATTCGGAGCTTGCTAGCCTGCAGAAGTCTGGCTCTTTCTACAAGGAGCAGTTATGTTCCATTCTCGGTTACTGATTACGTTGGTTTCATCCGGTCCAGTGCTCTGGACATGGCATGAGCGAGACCTGCCAACACATACACTTGGAGCACGACGGCAAGCTGCTATTGGTAGATATTGGTGGCAAAGGACCCGTCAAGCCTGAGAGGGGGCGCTCTTGCTGGGAAGGGGATGGTTTCCTGATCAGACTGCCGACCCCCCAAGAGGCTGCAGCCCTGGGGATCGATTGGAACGAGAGGAGGACGAATGAGTTCAGATTGGGGGGACTGAATCATCGGATACTGTATGCAACTCCCATGATTGCCTGGCCTGAACACTGGGCCTGGAAGGACTCCGTGATCAGCGACAGCGCCGTCGATCCTGTTGCCAGGGAATCAGTCTATCGCACCCTCCACAGAGTCGTCAGCAAGGTGATTGTCACGAACACTAGAGGCGAGATCCTCATGACTAAGGTCGCGAGGGGATTCTTCGTTGGGTGCTGGACCCTACCAGGGGGTTTCGTAGACTATGACGAGCATCCTCGGGCGGCTGCGGTGAGGGAGGCTTTGGAAGAATTGGGGATAAACATCTCCATACCCGACCCTAAGGGCGAGTCCGGTACCATTACCCAGGGGGATGACAGCTGCATTATCCAGACTGCCATTTTCAACAACGAGGGGTTATGTTGGGTCTCTTTCACCTATCACTGCCAAGCGGACATCAGTGCTGAAGAGATCGTGCCGAAGGACGACGAGATCGAGGAAGCCAAGTGGTTCAGCAGGGATGAGGCCCTTGGCCAAGCCGTCTCCCTATTCGACATCGAGGCCATTAAGCGGATAAATTGAGTTATATGGGGGCTATTTATTGGTCAAACGACATCGAGGAGCATGGCTATGAGTACCATCAGGGTTGCCAATTGAATCGAAATGACGACCCTGAAGCGCAGCTTGTCGACTAGAGCCCCTCCCTGAACCTCCTCTCGCAGACCCGCTACGGCGACTTGGACCCCGCCGAGACGCTTCTCAAACTTCTGCACCTTCTTCCCGAAGTCATTCTTTTTCGAATATCCCTTCACAGACACGGTTAGGGGTTCCAAACTTGAAGGGATGGTTCTCAGAACTGCCACAAGACATCCAACCATCCCGCCAAGTAGGCGCAGACGAGGAGAACGACAGCCATGGCATGATACCATGAAGGCCCCCAGTGGTCATCCGACGTGGGTGGCAGACTGCCAATCACGATTTCGACAGGGGGTGCTAGCCTTGAACGGTTGGTTCGACGACTGGAGGGGCTATGGTGAATCCCTACGAGGGCTGACTGTCTCGACCATGAAGCCGCTATGGCTCCAGCATGGCGGGATGCATTCCCGATGGTGGGCCTGCCTGGATTTGAACCAGGGTCTATTGCTCCCAAAGCAACAAGCATAGACCAGACTAACCCACAGGCCCGTAGAGCACGAGCGTTGGTCCGGCAATCATGAACTTTGCTGGAGCCAACACCAAGATTCCTTGCCCGACCTAACAAGCGCCCCCTCCATCTCGGCCTGACCTATGAGTCGCTCTGCTGTGGGCTCACTGATATCCAGTCCTTGAAGCTCGTTGGCCAGGGAGGGTATTGTAAGATGCCCACTGGAATCCGTTGCAGACCTCATTGCACTCAGTAGATCGCGGGTGCTAGCGGGAGAACTGCGCTTGGGCTGCTTAGGTAGCCTTTCGGGTGAGTGGGCCAGAAGAGCGATTTGACGAGCGACCTCCTTTGGGAGGTTGGCCGCGGAAACGGCCTCGAACAACTCAAAGCCATCGCCAAAAGCACCAACCCTCTTGGATGAGGATGAGTCACAGCGTGTGCAACGAGCAGCGCCCCCAGACTTGGAACCGAAAGCATGACCACAGGAGCAGCGCATGAGAAGCCACTCTTCGGTCATGTGGCCACACGGTTTACGTGGTTCATGACTTTGCCTGTGATGTAGACAGAGGATTTGATTGGCAAAGCTCCCCCGCAGGAGTTGTGAGCAGGCGTAAGAACGTTGGATTAGCAATATCGGTCGCTTTGATCCTCCTCTCGATAATTAGATTCTCCACCGAGGGTTTTCTGACCACTGAGGTATGGGCCTATCTTCTGGTGTCACCACTGCCAATGGCAATGGCTTTGGCCCCTGATTCCAATCTCAAGCAGTACGATTCCCGGGAAGTCGAGACCTGGGAGGAAAATGGGTTGGAAGTCAGCGATGCAAGCGAAGTCCCCGACCCCATTGAGTCGGGGTTTGACATACCCGTGCTCTAATTATGCCAGCCGCAGAGTCTCTAGGTTTGCTGGAGCATAGGTCTGCACCTTGAATCGGTCGCGCAGCCCCATTCGAAATGCATTGCAGGTCTGCGGGTCGCCGTGATGGCAGATGATCTTGCGGGGCGTCGGATTCAATGCGGCGACGTAATCCATCAATTGGTTCCTGTCGGAGTGTCCACTGAAACCATCGATAATCACCATATTGCAACTGACGTCGATCATGTGAGTCTGTCCACGATCCATCAGAGGTACGTGAGAGTGACCCTCTTGCAGCCTTCTGCCTAGGGTGCCGGAGGCTTGGTAACCGACGAAGCAAAGAGTATTTCCCGGATCAGGGGCCCAGTGCTTCAGGTATTCGATGATTGGCCCACCCGTCATCATCCCACTGGTAGCAAGGACTATGCATGGGTTTGGATCAAGCAGTATGGACTCCCTGAGTTCTCTGGAATCGACCTTTTTGAACCATGACGAGTTGAAAGGGTTCTCTTCTCCTCCCTTGAGCATTTTCTTCCTTAGATTCCGATTCAGGAAGTTGGGGTGACTGGAGTGGATAGCACTCGCTTCGGTTATCATGCCGTCTAGCCAAACGGTCACAGGCGATACCATGCCGGACTTGAAGAGCTCGTCTATTGCCAGCATGACCTCTTGAGATCTCCCCACAGCAAAGACGGGGCAGAAGATCTTGCCTTTGCGGTTGAGGGTGTCGATTACGAGGTCCTGGAGCTCTTGGCTTGCTTGTTGCCGGGTTGGCTGGATGCTCTGGGGACCACCATAAGTGGACTCTACGACCAACGTATCGACTTTGGGAAAACGGACAGTAGCAGCATCGAATAGCCATGACTTCTCGTACTTGATGTCGCCTGAGAATAGAAGCCTGTGCTCGGACTTACCTTCGCCAATTTGCATGTAAACACTGGATGAGCCCAGAATGTGTCCCGCATTCTCAAGAGTCGCCTTGACGTCGGGCGCTATGTCTGTCTTCTCACCCCAGTTGACGTCAACTACATGCTTGATGCACTCCTGAATGTCAGCCTTCGAGTATGGTGGCTCGTTTCCTTCAGCCTGTGAGACCTTGATGTAGTCAATTTGCAGAAGGGTCATCAAATCCCTGGTGGGGGGCGTGCAGTAAACAGGCCCACGGTATCCATACCTGAACAGCACAGGAAGCATTCCAATGTGATCAACGTGAGCGTGAGTAATGACAACAGCATCGAGGTTGTCGAGGGGAAGGAGTTCGGGGGCAGCAAAGAAGGGCTGGACCTCGTTCTGGTTGTTAGTGGGCTTGGCGCCAACGTCCACGAGTATCTTCGACTCGTTGGTAGTGACTAGGTGCATGGCCCTGCCGACCTCCCTGTAGGAACCTAGAGCAGAAACCCTCACCCATTGATCGCCGGGTCGCTGGGGCCGGTATATCCTAGTTCCGAACTTCCTGAGCAGCGACCTTCGTTCATCGGCCATCTCTTTCCTGAAGCGACGAATATCGTGTTGGGTGCGACTCTCCCGGGCGGGGGCCCGGACCACCTTCGCAAGCCAACCTATCTCCTCACGCAATGCAATGATATGGCTCCCCTTGGGTCCGACAGCTGATGCTGGGTCATCGCACTCAAGAATGACCTCTGAGAGGGCTGGATCGAGCCAAGTATTCCTGATTTTGGCCTCAGGAGGAATCAAACGGTTCACTGCATCATGAACATCGGCTTCACTGGAGAGGATTTTTGGATGGGGGCGGACAACTATTCGCCTTTTGATGGATTTGGCTATGCGAACGGTTAGACTGTCGCCACCGCCTGCGAAAGCGTGCGGTTGATTGGTGATGATGGATATAGATCCGGCTTCAAGATCAACTTCGTAATCGATGTCATCAGGAACCAGTCCAGCAATCTTCTTCTTGATCTCTGGTAGTGTCAAACGCAATTTTTCACTTCCTATTCTCATCCCAGCAATGTGCCAATTCAGAGGCCATGGCCCGGGATTCTGTTCAGAGGTTTGCGAGGAGTTCGGAGACATCCTCTTCAGAAAGCTGGTTGAAACCAGCCTTCTGGGTGATGAATGCAAGGTCCATGCCATTGCCGCTAGCAGCATCGCGTTGTGCCGAAGCCAGCAGGGACTTGGCTGCTAGAGCAAGTGCCTCATCCTGTGTCATCCCGGGCTTGAATTGGTCTTCGAGCACTCCATACATGAAGGGGCTGCCCGATCCGGTAGCACAGTAGACGTCCGGTATGGAGCCGCCCGCAGAGTCGATGCTGTAGACGCTCGGCCCCGAATCGTCTACTCCTACAATGAGAAGCTGCACATAATGAGGTCGTCCGGAGAGGATATTCGCGGTTAGCGTCGAAGCACCCTTGACCGTCATTTCTTGATCGCGCTTGAGCTCGAAGAGCCTCAGTTCAGCAGCGAGGGTCCTAGACAACGATTGCGCATGACCGACCAATCCAGCCGTAGTCAGCGCAACGTTCTTGGAGATTCGAAATAGCTTCTGAACTGACTTATTGGCAATGAAATGCCCCATTGTCGCCCTGTGGTCAGCCCCGACTACCACACCGCCGTTGTAGGTGATGCCTACGGTGCTTGTACCTGTCTTGATAACTTCAGTGGAGACGTCCATTGGAATCACCGGCGGAAGAGGCCGAACGATGATAACTCGAAATCGACCCCTTATCAATGCGACGGGGGGTAGTCCTGTATCTGCGATGAATGGCCAATAGACCCCCTACGTCCGACATTGGCAGAAGATATCAAGGGAGAAGCGGGGCACCATGAATCATGAGTGCTGATGATGGCGGACCGAGGTGGGTCGATATGCCCAGTGCTTCCAAGTCTCTCGCCGGCGGCATTGAGGCAGGCGAGGATTATCACGACCTCGGTATGAAGTACCCGGATGCCCCTGTTCCTAGGGGGGTTGGTGACGTCATTGTCCACCGAGCCATCCTGGATGATTTCACAGGGGTGAGTTCTCTCATGGATTGGATTTCCGATGGCGATCTTGTTATCGTAGAGATGACGGACCTCCTCAAAAAGGACATGGAACTGCATCTTGCCGTAGACAGAATACAGGATTTTGTGGAGCGAGACCTCAGCGGTCAAGTAATCAGACTTGGGCAATCAAGGCTCCTACTGCTCCCCCCTGCGTTTGAGAGCGCCAGGATTGAATGAGCGTGGTTCCTCATGGAGAGTCGAGTAGGTCTGCCTTGCCCGCAATGCCATTCCACGGACGGGATGCTGATGTTGTCGATGTCTACGGAGATTCCGTATTTCGGGGAACATACGCAGATTTCGCTCGTCTGCGACTCCTGCGGATGGAGGCATACTGATTTCATCCCCGCCGAAGGGCGAAAACCCGGTGCTTGGTCCCTTGTGCTTGACTCCAAGGACAAGATGAGTTGTCGCGTCGTCAGATCATCTTCCTGTACCATCAGGTTGGTGGAGCTAGATCTCGAGGTCACCCCTGGGTCAGCCAGTAGCGGTTTCATCTCCAATATTGAGGGTGTTATCAAAAGATTCGAGGATGCGATTGGAACGTTGCTTCGTCATTCCCAAGCAGAGGAGGATGTTGAGTCCACAGATAGCGCCATTGTTTTGATTAATCGCTTGGCCAAAGTTAAACTCGGTGAGCAAACCATCGAGATGGTGCTTTTCGACCCCAAGGGACGAAGCCAGATTATCCACGACGAGGCTATCCACAGGGATATGACCGACGAGGAGATTGGGGCCTTGCAAATGGGTGTCGATATCCCAATTCACGAAATTATAGACTAAATTGCATCGGGAGCGAGGAACTCCTCGATACGGCCGGACCATTGTTCCCTTTTCTCCTTCAGATCCAATAGCCATTCGGTGGCCCCATCTATGCATATCTGTTTGATTTCCCCGGCAAGTAGTCTGCCACTCTCGTACTCCTTGCGGATGTCGTCGAGGACGGAGTCATCACGCTCGAAGAAGAACTGCAGGTACTGGTAGGCTACGTCCTTGGAGCAGTCCCCCCCTATCCTTCGGTGCTCCTCGACGGTTGGCTGGCCACCGCTGTGGGCACGCATTACCTTCTTGCTCATTTGGCCAATCTCGTCATCCATGAAGATTGTAGTCTCGGGTTTGGATGAAGACATCTTGTCGCCGTTCATGCCAAGGGCGAATCGGTGGTATGTGGAGCAAGGCGGCATAAGGCCCAAGCCGCCCATGTCGCGCTCAAGGGCTAGAAGGACCATTCGGATCGATGACCTGTCGGAGCGGGTGGCACCGGGAATGTCGATTGTTCCATGCTTGAGATTGGCCGTAAAGTCGGAGAAGCCCAAATTCGTCAAGCCGGCCTCGATGTCCTCGAAGACACCAGCCCTGACTGCGGAATCCAGCTTACCATCGGGGAGGACTCCCAGATGGCCTGCATTGTTCCCCTGAATGGAAAGCGCAACGGTAATGCCACCGTCCTTGCGTGAGTTGACGTTGAACCAATTGGTCTTCTGCGCAATGCCTCTGGTCAGCCTGAGATGGGGGTCTTGGTCAATGCCAACTGGAACGACAATTGGCCGTAGACCCCCGAACTCATCGAGCTGGGGGTGGATGATGTCCCCGGCTTGAACCAATGGAGCCTGAACATGAGCCAGATTGGTCTCGCCACTGAAACCATAGATGGCTTCGAGCTCAGAAAGGTTGGTTCTGCGACCGAGGGTGAACGCGAGCCTCTGGACCTCTGGACGGGAACTCTGGAAGTATACGTTCGTGGTCTCGGGGTCCAATCCTAATGCCGCATAGTTGTGAACGTACTCGGCGATAGCGGTTTTACGCCCTCTCGAGAGGGAGGTCCCCCTTGTGGCCAGGGCTTCGAGGTCAGCGACCGTAACGGTGATGTCCGCTCCCTGCTCTTGGAACCATCGGACCTGATCTATGACCATGCTATGCCCGAGATGCATCCTTCCGCTAGGCATCAATCCGGTGAGCACGCCGAAGGGGTCGGATCGTTGTATGCATCCAACCACCACGTCGAGATCTCTGTGCGCGAACACTATGCCTCTTCTATGGAGCATACCGGGATTAGGCAACGTGGAGGAATCGACAGTATCGAGCCCGAACCGATCGACGATGCGGGCGTAGTCGGTGGATTGGTCTGATGACCAAGGATCAATCCGCTCGGCTTTGCCCATGCCACCGCGCCAGCAAGGCCCTCAATCAAGGCATCGCTCGAATACCTGCCCTAAGCATGGAACCGTTAGACCGAAGTGGCACCCCGCCCTCGCAGGTACATGGCTGTCATTCACTGTCTCGGAGCCGGACTCGTTGGATCATACGTTGCCCGAAAGCTCGCTGATCGGGGCCACGAAGTCCACGTGCATGACTTCAACCCCCAACGGGAAGTAGTCGGCTATCGTAGGATTGTCCTGCATCACGGTGATGCAATCGAACATTGCGAGCAGATGCATGAATTCGGGGAGTTCGACATCGTAGTCAACATGCTTCCCGGTGACATTGGACATGCTGCTATCGAGACCCTCAACGAGTCCCCATACAGGATTGTTGACCTGAGCTTCAGCAGATTCACGCCCGACAGAAATTCCGGCAAGGCGGTGGACTACGGTGCTACCATCCTCTGGGATGTGGGAATCGCACCCGGCCTTTCCAATATGCTCCTCGCACGGGCCTACCAGGCCATGGGGCCACTGTTGAAGGCCGAGGTACGAGTAGGGGGTAACCCCACTGGCCCCACCGATGGCTGGAACTACATGGCGCCATTCTCCCCGAAAGACGTGATTGCAGAGTACACTCGTCCTGCTAGGGTAATAAGGGATTCAGTGCAGATCACCCTCCCCGCCCTCTCCGAGAGGCACATTATTGAGGTCCCTGAAAAGGGAGAGATGGAAGCATTCCTGACCGATGGGCTACGCAGCGTTCTGAACTCCATTCCTGCTGTGGAGATGTCCGAATACACGGTTCGATGGCCAGGTCACATTCAACGCTTCATCGACGAGAGGTCGGACGGAACATTGGATGAAGACCGTTTGGTTTCCGAGTGGGCCTACGACCACAAAACCCCGGAATTCACTTGGATGGAGGTCCGTGCTGAATCACATGACCGCACCTCCATGGCATGGCGGTTACAGGATCACGGTGGCGACGACGGACATTCAATGGCGAGGTGTACTGGACTTGTCACTATGGGCTGCATCGAACAGTGGCTGGATAACCCTGACCTGCTTCCGCCCGGGGTGCACGCACCAGAGGCACTCCCAGGGAGGGCTCTAGACAGCATCCTTGTGACTATGGCTGAGGAGCGCGTGGAGATCGAGGGCCCTGTCATCACTCGCTCATAGGGGCGATGGATGTCATCTCGTCCCTGCTCACTAGGTACCGAACAGCGAAAGGAACGGCAAGGAGGATGGAGGCGGCCAAGACGGGTAGAAGCCACCCTACGCCCTCGGCACTTGGGCGTTCGATAAGCCAAGTGAATCGCAGTTGCGAGTCCTGGAAGTCCGATGACCAGTGGAATAGGTTGGTAGTGTGGTGCCCAACAACAGTGACCGAGTGGTGAAGCCCGTTGAAAGTAGGGAGGGGGACGACTTCAACGGATTTGGGCTCCCCGTCAAGCTCGATGGTCAAATTGGTGCCGGGCTCCATGGTGAGTACCGCCCCGTCCGGGATCTCCCTCCAACCAACTCTCAGGTGGCGCTCTCCTGAATCAATGAGGGGGAAGTCAGTGTCGTTGGAATCCACCACTCGCATTACGCCCTCATGGAAATGAAGCTCGATAGTGCCAGGGACATTCCACGTTGTGGATGATTCGAGGGAGGCGGTGATTGAATCCCCAGCAGTGGAGTATTCGACGCGGGAACCCGAGATTCGGTGATGGGCCCACTCCCCCCATGTAGTAAACCAAACCTCCTGCTCCTCCAACCAGGAGACAAGCCCCCCGTCCTCCCGGACTTTGAGGTCGTGCATCCTAGCCATCCATTCTATGCTAATTAGGGAGTGCTGCTCGGGAGATTCCAACAAAGAACGATTTGCCAGGTTCAACTCAAGGGACCCCCCGTTGCTCTCGAAGTAGGTCAGCCCATCAGAATACCCAGTCGGGCCATCACCGACAATCTCGAACTTTGCGTCGAGCAGGGCAGTGCTGGCTCCTTCGTCCAATTGGACTCCTTTCAGGCCGAACGAGATCGGGGCCGCACCCCAGCGAGAGGCTTCTGTTAGATCAGATAGGTAGTCCCGGCAGGCAGCTATGGTCCACGGATCCTCGAGAATGTCCAGCCCCTCGTATCCGTGGCATCCGAACTCGTCCCCCAGAGCTAGGCGCTCTGGTCCAATAACATTAGAGAGCCAGCTGTCGGTTTCCCATTCCCCGGCTACGGGGGGGGCAAGCATTGGAAGAATCAGAATCACAACAAGAGAAAGGCCGATGGGCTTCTTCATCACGGCTATGCGTATTCAAGAAGGCATTTCACTGCTTGCCATTTGCTGGTAAACTATGAAACATGAATCACCGAGCCACCACCATGGCGGGGTTGACACAGCCATCCCTGGATGCGATTTCTCGAAGCGTTGAACTAGAGGGAACGGGGAGGCCTTTCAGCACTCCGTTCATCTATAGGTTCCTAGAGAAGTACGTACCCGTCCTCCTGAGGAGCCTCACGAATTTCCATTTCAGGGGTTTGGCGAAGGTTCCACATCATGGTGCGGTAATCTTCTCTGCTAACCACCTCTCCAACCTCGACCCCTTCATCAAGGTCATTGCTGCCCAGAGACCCATACACTTCCTAGCCAAGGATGGGCACTTCAAGCGGCAGCCCCATCGCTTCGTGATGATCAGCACGGGGCAGATCGAGACCTTCAGGGAGACCGGTGCTAAGGATGCCCTAGCCCGGGCAGTGGACGTGCTCGATTCGGGTGGTTGCCTGGGAATCTTTCCCGAGGGGACGAGATCAAGGAGGTCAGAGCCCCCTTTCCTGCAATATGGCAAGACCGGCGTGGCTCGCCTTGCTGCTAAGTTCCCTCTCGTCCCGATCGTTCCCATTACAATCATCGGTGCCAGAGAGTTCATGCCACCAGGTTCGACCCTCCCACGGCTATTGAAACGCGTCGAGGTCATCGTGGACGACCCCATCACCTTCGCTGAGTGGATTGCCCACTCAGACGGTGGAGGGATGACCGATGATGACGTTGCTTCCATGGTCGGACTGCCTGATGACGGACGAAATGAGGCAATGAGGCAATTATACCGTAGATTCACGGACCAGATCATCGAGACCATGAGGGGCAGAGGGGCACCCTGAGGTCAGCGCATCCTTGATGGACTACCGACGCACAGTCCGGTAGGCATATGCAGCAGTATCTGGATTTCCTGAGACGAATTCTCGTTGAAGGGGAGGAGAAGGGCGACCGTACGGGCACTGGGACCATCTCGATTTTTGGCCACCAAATGCGATTCGATCTCTCAGAAGGCCTACCTGCAGTGACCACCAAGCGAGTACATTGGCGCAGCGTCATCCACGAGCTGCTGTGGTTCCTCTCAGGGGACACCAATGTAGGATACCTCCAAGAAAACAAGGTAAGGATCTGGAACGAATGGGCCGATGAGGAAGGTGAGCTCGGGCCCGTTTACGGCAAGCAGTGGCGCAGGTGGAAGACCGATGACGGGCGGGTGATCGACCAAATTGAGAATGCCATCAACCTTATTCGCAACACTCCGAACAGCCGGCGAATCATCATCTCGGCTTGGAATGTCGGGGAGCTAGACGAAATGGCGTTGATGCCTTGCCATGCCTTCTTCCAATTCTACGTTAACGAAGGAAGGCTCTCTTGCCAACTCTACCAGAGGAGTGCTGATGGATTCCTTGGCGTGCCATTCAACATCTCCTCCTACAGCCTACTGACCTGCATGATGGCTCAGGTATGCGACCTCGATCCCGGGGAGTTCATCTGGACAGGTGGGGACTGCCACCTCTACCTCAACCACCTCAATCAGGCCCGTGAGCAGATTAGTCGGATACCTCTGGAACTGCCGACACTGAAGCTCAATCCCTCAGTTTGTTCGATTGACGACTTCGCATTCGAGGATATCGAAATTTATGGCTATATCCACCACCCGCACATATCGGCCCCAATCTCAGTCTAGGTGAACCGATGAAAATGGCAATGATTGTCGCGATGGACGAGGATGGATTCATCGGCAAGGGGAATCGCCTCCCTTGGAGGTTGGCAAGTGACATGGCCCGCTTCAAGCGGCTCACGGTGGGAGGGGGGGTTAACTCGGTAATCATGGGAAGGAAGACCTGGAACTCGCTCCCAGCCTCGTTCAGGCCGTTACCCGAACGTGTCAACATCGTAATGTCACGCGATTCCGGATGGCAGGCGGGAGGAGCGAGGGTTGCCCCCCATGTGGAGCGAGCCATCGAAATATCATTCTCAGAGGGGAGTGAGGAATGCTGGGTAGTTGGGGGGGCTCAGGTCTACGAGATGTTTCTCGAGAAGGTGAGCGAGATCCACGTCACCACTGTTCACACCATTCAGAGTGGGGACATCAGATTCCCGAAATGGGACAGGGGGGGGTGGTCCGAGATGGTCGTCGACAATTGCGAATCCGATGATGAGAACGAGTGTGGATCCACATATTCGGTATGGACTAGATCCTAAGAGCCCGGTCTTCTGGCCATCGCCCTAAGGCCACAATATTCTTTGGTTTATTCAAATTTTGAAATTTCGCTACTCTTGTTGATGCCAGCATCAATTGGGTGATCTGGAAACCTATCATTGGGGGGCCGAATTCTCGAAGTAATCGAGGAATCACTCGTGCCCGTGCCCAATCAGTCCTGCAGCATCGGCCCCAAATAGGATTACGATCATGAGGGCCACTCCCATTAAGACGCTCATCATGGCCTCCCTCCCTGTTTCTGGGTTGTGTATGTCTGGGAGGGTGTCCACTGCTGATACATACAGGAAAGTTCCTCCAGAGAACAGCATAGCAAGCGCAATCAGATGCTCATCCAGTCCCTCGAGTGCGTAGAACGAGAATATGATCATCAACGGAGTTGCGATTGAGAATAAGACGACGTCCCTGATGGCGTCATTCCTATCTTCCCTCTCGTGCATCGAGAATACCCCCAGGCTGAAAGCCGCAGGGACCTTATGGATTAGTACAGCCAGTGCCACAGCGGCAGTGACAGCTTCGGAGGACCCGGCTGCTGCAGAGCCTATAGCCAGACCGTCTGCAGCAGAATGCAGGGACAGGCCGAGAACCAGCAATAACGGGGTGGACGTGTGATGGACGTGCTGGTGTCCATGCTCGCTCTCGTGATCATGGCGCTCCTCGTGTACAGCATGCCCTATTCCCGAGCCCTCCAGTACTAGCATCAGAACGAAACCAGCAAGCACTGCTGCCCCCATTATCAGATTCTCGAGAGCTTCCTCCTCCTCAGCCCCATGGCCCCCCTCGTGTGCGTGGGAGGAAATTAGTTCCTCGATCTCATCGATTCCGATCGAGGCGTTTATCTCCCCGGACTGCACTTCCTCGACTACGTGTTCGATGCCTTCGGACAGAGACTCCTCGGACTCTTCGTCATGGGACTCTTCTTCTGGAGGCTCGTTGTGATTTTCCTCACCATGCCCCCCGATGAGCCTCTCAATCTCCTCGATGGCTTCCAATACGGTGATTTCACCGTGCTCCACCTCCAGTATAACGAGGGCAGTGGACCCAGCCAGTGCATCCTCAAATGCGTGCCCGTGGTCGTCGTGCCCTCCAGTGGCCAGCTCGAAACCCTCGGGAATGACGACAAGTACTGCGGATGCCAACAGAATCCCAGCAGCCAGTCCTGTTATCCTTCGTAGAGAATTCTTCTCCCCTTTCATATTGCTGTAAATGGGAGATAGGCCCCCTATCAGCGCTAAAATCAATGTTAGTGCAATTAGTTCGATGGGTAGGCCCCCTTCGGTCATTGAATACAGCGCGACAATAATATATATTTAAGAAATATTATTAATATTCCTCACTTACGAGGAGGCATGAGCAGGATAATCTCCTTCAGTGGGGACAATGAATTCCTCGATTCTCTCGACTCCATGATCGAGGAAACTGGCTACATTAACAGGAGCATGTTCCTGAGGGACGCAAGTATGCACTTCGCAGACTCTAGCCGTGGGGACCTCAGTTCCATGGGAGACGAAATGAACACCGAGGGCGTATTGGTGATATTCTACCAGCACGGCGTGGAGTCAAAGATCCTGGACATTAGGCACTCACATTCTGTGGAGGTGTCCTCATTCCACCACAACTGCCTAACTGAGAGTCACACTTGCGTTGACACCCTACAAATCAAGGGTTCCGCCAGCTCATTGAGAGAAATCGTCTCCAGACTTAGGAACACGCAAGATGTTGATCGTGTCTCATTCGTACCAGCACCTGTGAGGGAATCGGGTTGCTGCTGAATTTCGATGGGCATTGAAGCCAATTATTCCGTCAACTAGGTCGTCGGATACCTTCACAATATACCCAAGGAATTGCTTCCAGGTTTCGTGGTAAATATGATGCTGGGCACGCGTATGTATTTTCTTACTTCCCATACTAAATAGGGGGGGCTGTGCGGCGGAACAGAGGATATCATGGGCGGGTTTACAGACTTAGGAGTCGATATTGCCTTGGCTGATGTACTGCGAGAAGGGGGCATAGAGGAGCCTTTCGAGGTTCAGCAAGAGACGATTCCGGAAGCTTTGCTAGGAAGGGACGTGTGCTGCAGGGCCCCCACGGGTTCCGGGAAGACTCTCGCATTCGGTCTCCCACTAATCTCCCGGACCGTCAAGGCCAAGCCCAAAAGGCCCACCTCATTAATCCTCACGCCCACCAGGGAGCTCGCGGAGCAGATCAGGGGAGTCTTGCAGCCACTCGCCGGCTCCGCTGGCCTCGGGGTGCTGTCGGTCTACGGAGGCACCCCCTACAGAGGGCAGCTGAGGAGACTCGATCGTGGCGTGGAAATTCTGGTCGCCTGCCCTGGCAGGCTGATTGACCTTCTTGAAAGGGGTGCCCTGCGCCTTGACGACGTTGGCATCGTTGTCCTGGACGAGGCTGACAGGATGGCTGACATGGGTTTCATGGAGCCAGTGTGCTCGATTCTTGATAAATGCCGGTACGATCGTCAGACGATACTCTTCAGTGCGACTCTTGACGACGACGTCGCCGGGATTGTCGACTCTTACCAGAACGACCCCCTGAGGGTCGGCATAGGGCCCGAGGAAATTAGTATGGACAGCATGCAGCACTTCTTCTGGAAGACCAACTCCCGGGGAAAGTCCGATCTCTCGGCCTACATTACCGAGAAGTGCGGCCGTAGTATCATCTTCTGCAGGACCAGGGCCGGCGTTAACCGGCTCGGAGATGAGATGAGTGAATTCGGCTCCTCCTTCACGACCCTTCACGGGGGCATGAGCCAGAAGCAGCGGGACAGGTCGATGCAGAAGTTCAGCGCAGGACGTGCTAGGGTGCTGATAGCGACCGACGTCGCTTCGCGCGGTATCGACGTCGACGACGTCAGCTGCATCATACACTTCGACCCTCCTGAGAACGGCAAGGCGTACAAGCACAGGAGCGGCAGGACCGCCAGGGCAGGCTCCACTGGGACCGTTGTCTCATTGGTTCTGAGGTCTCAGAACAGGCAGTACAGACGAATCCAAGACGAAGTGGGCATCAGGAGCAGATTTACTGAGCCCGAGGTAGAGGCTCTGGAGGAGAGAGAATTCGTACCCGCCTCACCGGGCAAGGACAAGTTCCGCGGTAAGCCCAATAGGTCGCGGAATAACAAGCGGGCCCGCCGGTCAAGGAAGAGTCCCCAGCAAAAGCCACCTAACCATGGCTCCGGCCACCGCAACGGGCGTCGGAATAAAGGCAAGGGGAAGCACTACACCCGGCCTCGTGGCAAACTGAAGAAGGCTGACTATAGGGCCTAGCCAGTCTCTCAAAACAGAGGTCGTTACTATCGGCCTGCATCATTAAGACGATTGTATTTTGTAGTCATTCCTTTCGATGCACTTATTGGATATTTGTTCTCATTCTCCCCCAACTTCTTCTCTACTGCGTCTATCGCATCAATTCCTAGAATTGAACACATCCTTAGTGCATAAATCAGAATATCGGCAATCTCCTCTTCGACTGATCTGAGCAACCCTTCATCCTCCAAAACTTCCGTGACCGCTGGGTCGGTCCACTGGAAGCACTCCAGTAGCTCTGCGGCCTCGATCGAGATAGAAGAAGCGATGTTCTTCGGGGAGTGGAACTGGCCCCAGTCCCTTTCTGATGTGAATTGGTCGATTTTTTCAATCACGTTCCTAATCGTCATAACGGGTTCGCATAGACATCACCTCCTTGAATGGTGCCCTAGAAACTCAAAGGGTACAAGGAAGGAGCCCTTAGCATGACGTATTGTCATTAGCGCGTATGTTTGGGAAGTCACACACCACCGAGAATCTGTGGAGATGGATGAAGTGACTACGGCTTGAAGTCTGCCAACCTAGTCGCATGAGTCTAAGCAGAAACCCATTGATAGATGGATTCACAAGTGTTAGTAATGACGCATTGCCGTGAAAGAGGTCCCCGTTGTGAAGAAGCCGCCTTCGGGAGTGCAGGAGGATCTGGTTCCCGAAAGGGTTGTTAACGGCCTCCCTACAATGTACTGCTTCGAGACCTGCCCATTCTGCTTCAAGGTCAAGGCACTCCTGGGCTCCAGGGGCATCGAGTATTCTAAGGTCGAGGTCGATCCTACTTTCAAGACGCAGATGAAGTGGTCTGACTGGGGCATGGTGCCAGTATTCGTCGACGTCGATGGCACCCATGTGACCGACTCAAACTACATCCTCCACTACATCGATTCCAATGACTCTGGTTCGTTCCCGCGAATGGGTGAGGACCCCGAGCAGGATCGGTGGATGAACTTCTCCAACAAGATCCTAGGTAAGTCCATCGTCGCAGTGATTTACACCTCGTACAGAACCTCCCTCCAGGCCCTCGATTACGTGACAAGGGTTGACAACTTCTCGTTTGGCAGCCGACTGATTAACAAGTGGCTAGGAGGATTCGTCATGCGCATGGTCGGCAAGAGCAGAGCGAAGATGTTCGAACTTCCACCCCGTGAGAACCTTCAGTACCAACTGGACGAGATGTCCAAGGGGATTAGGGGGGACTTCTTCGGAGAGGAAGAGCCTAACGGGGCCGACTACGCCAACTTCGGAATTCTTCGGTCTATGCAGGGCCTGAATGGATTCGACATAGTCGCGAGCCATCAGATCGTGTCCGGATGGTACGGAAGGATGCAGGATCACTCCGGCGTGTACTGACTAGTACAGGTCCATCTTATCGCGGGAATTAATGTACCCATCACTGATGTAGAGGATAAAGTAGATGTGGTTATTAAACCTCCAAAGAGCCCGTTGCTCCAGAGGTGTGATGGATGGGCGAAATGCTGCATAGGTTGCACGTTTCCAACTATTCACCCGAGGAAGAGATTGCGAATGTCATCACACATGGGCTGGGAGTCATCCTCGCCGCGGTAGGCCTGTACTTCCTCGCTACCGAGGCGCACCTGACAGCCGATCCGTGGAAACTGTGGTCTAGCGTGACTTTCGGCCTATGCATGTTCGCTTGCTACCTTTGCTCTACCCTGTATCATGCCGTTTCTAATCTTGAGTTGAAGGATAAGATGAGGATTGCCGATCACATTGGGATCTATCTGCTGATTGCTGGTTCCTACACCCCCTTCGTCCTCGTGAACCTCCACGGCTGGATTGGTTGGACGTTCTTCATCCTCATCTGGGGTTGCGCTGTGTTAGGAATCATCATCAGAGTCACAAATCATCGAGTCCCGAACTATGTCTCAGCAGCGCCGTATCTCATCATGGGGTGGCTGGGGGTCATTGTAATCAAGCCGCTGTTTGACTCTGTGGGCTGGGATGGGATTGGCCTGATTCTGCTAGGGGGCGCGCTCTACTCTATCGGAGTCGTGTTCTACTTGTCGGAGAGGATTCCGTTCAACCACGCCATCTGGCATCTGTTCGTGCTCGGGGGAAGCATCAGCCATTACTTCGCAGTGTTGTTCGAGGTCATTCCACTTTGAAACCGTGCCCTAGCGTAGTTGACGAATGCATCATAAAGCGCCCCCCATAATTACGTCCATGGACTTAACGACACTTGATTACATTCGAATTTCGATTGGCATGGCCATACTTCTGTATGTGACCAATTGCTTGGCCAATCAGAAAGTATGGATTCGTAAGACATTTTCATGGGGGGCAAGAGATGAATATCCCAAGATTTTCCAGATGAACATCATTGGTGGATCATTGATTGGATTATTTTTGGTTGCAGGTCCTTTCTTGTTCTGACATATTCCCTAAGGGATTTGATAAGTTCAGTCTTGTTTATTGGACAGTATATTGGACAGTTTATCGAACAATACGAAGGCACCCGCCAGTAATCCTGCGAACATTACTCCAATGATGCGGTCAGCGAACCAATCTATTGAGCCCTCAAGCCCTCTTTCCAAGTAAACATAAAGGAAAATTGGCGCGAGGATTAGCAATAAGATTGCTACAATGATAATCGCACGGCGGAACATTGCCAATCCTTCATTCTCCCCCATATTCGCCACTAAGGGAGCCCCTCTATGATGTATGCGTCATCTTCGCTAGGGATCATGAAATGTTCATTCCTCATATTTCCGGACAGTATTTTCGACCCTATCCAAAACAATACAACCCCTGCAAGACCGCTTGACACCCAATGATTCCAAACCATTATGTTGGAATGCCCTTGTTGAATAGCCATGCTGAAAGGGGACTTGAAACATCGTACAGGCCCCTACAGGTTCTACGCCCCAGTGTATGATCGAATATTCGCACCAAGCTTCTCAGAGGGCCATAGAAATATGTACAGATTATTGAATCTAAGTAAAGGGGATCGGATACTGGAGGTTGGTGTGGGAACTGGCGTATCATTGAGGTATTGCCCGGAATATGTACAGTTAGAAGGAATAGATTACAGTGATTCGATGCTTAAGCAGGCTAGGCAAAAGCAGGACAAAGGCAAGATAGGAAGGAACGTGAACCTATCTAAGATGGATGCCCATCACATTGAGTTCGATGACCATACGTTCGATCATTCACTCGTGGCACACGCCCTTGCAGTTGTCGCCAAACCTGAAGTAGTTCTTTCGGAGATGAAGAGAGTGACAAAAAGAAGTGGTAGGATATGCATAGTGAATCACTACTCAGAAAAAGACGGATTGCTGCTGAATTTGTGGAATCCATTCAGGAAAATACTCGGACTGGGTGAGAAGGTAAACTTTCTTGAGCTAGTTGAGAATTGTGGATTGGAAATCCTCGAGGAGAGGAGAGTCAATCGTGACTCGGCGAGCATCATAATTTGTATGGTGCCATTTGAATCCAGAACTCAATAATGGTCCGAAGTCAGCGCATCGAGGGAGCATACTGGATGCCTCCCTCGGACACGAGTGCGTTGAGGGTCCCCGATCTCGACATGAGGCACCCAGTCATCGCATCTGATCCACTTACCCCGTCATAGGTACCGTCGCAGAACGCATCATCGTACATCTCCCCGTAATTCCCCACTGCCTCGAGGACGTCTTGCATCCAGGTATCGGATAGAGGGTTGTCTTCAGTTCCGAGGGCGAAGTTTTGAGTAAGGAGCCTGCATAGCCAGACGTTGTAATTGGAGTCTTCGGGGTAACACGAGTAGTCTATGGTGTCATAGTTGTCAGACGTCACTCCCAATTCCTCGGCGGTGATTGCCCCATACCAGACCCATGATGCGATCTCGTTCCATTCCGTGTCGTAGTCCCTAGTTGCGGCTGCAAGCGGCTCCTTGGAGAGCAACTCAACGGGAACCCACAAGTCGGTGTGGTCGTCGGAGTCTCGCCAGTCCTCGTGGTCATCGGAGTATTCTAGCATCCACTTCAAGGCTATCATCGCCGAGGCATCGCCCGTAAATGCGTCGCACGACCCGTCCTTCAGCTTCGAAATGGCTTCCCACGAATCCCCGACTGGTATGCTGGTGAATGAGATACCGTGGGTGTCGAAGTAACCCTGTAGGTTTCCCTCTGAGGTCGTTCCTATGCCGACGCAGATATGCGCGTCGTCAAGGGCAGAAACCGAGTTGCCAGAAGAAGCGGCGCTATAGCTGTCTTCGCGCACTAGCAACCCTTGCCCGTCGTAGAAGTTCACTGCTGCAAAGTCCGTGTCGAGGGCAGCGTCTCTGGTGGCCGTCCATGTGGTTGTCCTGATTAGGACGTCGATGGTTCCACCATATAGCATCTGGAACCTGTTAGACCCAGATGCGGAGATGTACTCCACATCCGTATCGGGGTTCAGGCCGATGGCTGCGGCCAATGCCCGACAGTAGGATATGTCCAACCCGGATCGAACACCTGTATTCGGGTCCTGGTAACCCATTCCGAATTGTGATGACTTGATGCCGCACTTCATCGATCCCCGAGAGATGATGGTGTCCAAGGTGCTGGTGATGTCAGTACCCGACGAAGAGTCGTCTTCCATGTCGGAGATGGTGTCCTCGAGTTGCTCTATCGTCGTGTTGAGTTCTGCTGCGAAAACTTGGAGGTCTGACAACTCCGAAGCGGCGTTCTGGTTCGCCGCAGAAAGGGATGATACCTGCACCGTAAGAGAAGCAACTTGCCCCTCTAGGTTGGCCTTATCGGTTTCGAGTAGAGATACCTGCCCCTCCAAGCCGGCCTTGGTTGAGTTTAGGAGAGATATTTGGGCCTCCAGCAGGCCGATTTGCGCTCCCTTGGTAGTGTTCTCCTGGCCGAGGGTGCTAACCTGAGTCTGATAGCCCACAATCTGCGTGTCCAGGTCTGCGATTTGGGAGAGGAGGGTGGAAATGTCGAAATCCAGTTGCGCTATGTTGCCCTCCAATGAGGCAATGGTCGCGTTTAGGGTGGATATCTTCTCTTGATCGGCTATTGCCTTTTGCTCGAGGGCACTAATCATTTCCTCTAAGTTGGCATCGTCCCCTGCGCAACCGGCCAGAGATGCGAGCAGCATCGTTAGGGTAATCAAAATTGCATCTATTCTCATAGTTTGTCCATTACTCGCCTAGTTGTTAGACTTTCCGAACATGTTCGGTTTAACTTGCACAATATCATTTCCCTGAAATCGCAAGGGGAAACCCTTCATCTTTGGCCCAGCATATGAGTCGGGGTTCTTGTGTGCCCGGGGGGTCTGCCATGACTCGCCTACGAATTGGAAAAGGACCCCTTCAACAAGTCCGAGAATTTAGCGCCGGGGTTGGCCCGTGTTTGAGTGACGCAGCCGAATACAATGAAGAGGGGGCCCACGGAGAAGGGCACCAGCGCCGTCATCTGTCCGGCAGGCTCGTTAAGCAAAAGCAACCCCACAATTTCCAGGGCTATACCGATGGCCAAGCAGAGTTTCAGGCCCCTGGACACCTTGCTCCCCTCATCGAGCATGAAGAGGAGGCGGAGTGGACCGGGTCGTTGAAACGAGGGGAGCCCTCCATCCGATGTGGCCTCTGCAGCGTATCCAGGCTCCATCATGAATATTCGAACCTACAATATATCAAGAACTTGATGGAACTCAAGAATACTCAGAGAGAAATACCGTTGTATTGCTAACTATCAACTTCCCTACCGCCGAGATTAGTTAGTTTCCTGAAATTCCAACACTTGGTCATCGTTCATTGTTGATGATAATTCCACCTTTGGATTCTCTTTGATCAACATAGCTAGGATGATGCCAACGATGAGGATAATTATGCCTGAAAAGCAGCAAATCACTCCGCCGACAAAGACAAGGAATCCTTCGAAACTTGTATCTTCACGAATCATCACATTGACAGTTTCACCATTCTCTTCTGTGAAACTAATCTCATACGTGCCACTCTTTGAAAATGGATTGTATATGCCTGTGCCTTCCTCTTCGAAATCCAAATCGCCGATGTAATGGTAGCCATCGATGTGCCCATCAACATCGAACTCATCGCATTCGCCATCTGCATCACAAGGCCAGAAAATATCATCGAAATCACTATTGAGAACCTCAACCGTGACGTTTGAACCATCCTGAACAAATACGTTGTAGGTTGCACTCCACTTGAACTCGTCTTCAAAAGTAGTTGGAGTAGAGTCTTCAAACATCAATGTGCCACTCCAATCCTCGCTTGATGGAGAAGGAGAGTCCGCATCCATCGTCAAGAAGGTCACCCAACCGATAACAAAGAGAATTCCACCAAGGCCAAGAGTCAGCTTTGGTACCTTGTGCATGTGCATTGTATAGTTCTGGAATTTATGAAAGTTCACCCGGCACATTTCGCTATCCTTGCTTATGCGGACATCATCTTCCCTACCGAATATTACGGATATCTAAAATCCAAGATCATCTAGGTCTACCTCACTGTTCATGTTAACCCTTACTGGGAATGCGAGACTCACCCCTCCCTCCTCAAACCTCCTTAGTATCTCTGTGACGAAGAACGACTTGGATGGCCTCATCTTACGTGCATTGTCGACGTAGTATCGTATCTCCATCACTATTTCTTGATCGCCGAACCCCCTCAGGACTACTTCTGGAGGCTTTGGCTTGCTCACAATGTCGGGATGGTTATGAGAGATATCTTTCACTATCTCTTCTGCCTTGGTGACGTTCGACCATGTGGCAGTAAGGCCCAACCTAATTCTGACCCTGAGTTCCATATCGGAACTGTGGCTGAAGTTTGCAACTGCGTCCTTTGTTAGCAGTTTATTTGGAATGGTAAGGAGAACTCCGTCCGTCGACCTAACTCTGGTTGTTCTGAGTCCGATGTAGGTTACGTCCCCCCACTTGGAATAGGTTCCGCCCAAGCTCTTTGGCAACAATATTCTCTCGCCCTCTCTAAAGGGCCTGTCGATGATAACGAATACGCCGGCGATTACGTTCTCCACTGTATCCTGAGCTGCAAAGGCGACAGCGAGTCCAATGAATCCTAGACCGACCACTAAGCCTGTAACGTTAATGCCGAACTCGTCAGCAGCGGTCAAGACCACGATCGCCCAAAGGCCAACTCCAGCAATCCTGAATAGAAAATTCTCGAGGCCCTCGTCAAAGTCAACGTTGTCTAGCAACTTTCTCAGGTATGCCTTGATAACTCCTATCAGCGGAATCCCAATGACGAGTATCAGTACGCCCGAAGCCGGTCCGGCGGACAAGGAATCTGAAAGACACGAGAAGTTTGGCTCGAGCTCCTTGGGAAAGTCATCAAGGCACCCTGTCATACAAAATCGCTAGAGAAGGAGGCACAATAGGTTACCGATATTATTCCATAGCGTGTGACCAGCGGACTAGTCAGAGGGTAGCGTGAACTCTGCCCGTATCATCGAGGGTTCACTGAGCCACCCCTCTATGACAAAGGCCATCATGATGGGTCTGTAGGTAGAACCCAGGGTTATGGAAACGTCACAAAGTAACCGTTGTACTCGGGGGCATCATGTTCCCTACCCTCTGACTAGCCCATGACTCAGAGTGTTACTGCTTACCCATTGAGTCAATCGGTTTCTTGTAGGTGGGCTCTCGCGGAGAGGTGTGGCCAGAGAGTTGATTCGCCTTGAAGAAGTTCACCGGGCCTTCGGTCCACTGACAGTTCTAGATGGGGTAAATTTACGCATTGACAAGGGCGATCGTATTGGCGTTATAGGGCACAATGGATCAGGAAAAACTACACTTCTCAGAACTATCAGTAACCAAGATCAAGATCTTGGAGCCATTTCATTCGCCCCGGCATTGAGGCTAGCCTTCCTAACACAAGTTAGAGACATAGACGACGGTGCGACTCTGAGGCAGGAGCTTAGTCGCAGAGGGAGGCAGTTTCTAGAACTAGGGGAAGAAATCTCTGAACTCGAAGAAAAAATGGAGAAACCATCGTTCTATGATGGTGACTGGCAGCCAGACATGGAAAGATATCAGGAGTTGCAGAGTATAATGGCTCGATCAGGGGGGAGCGACGTCGCCGGGCATGCCCGGGAGATTCTCAAGGCACTGAATCTAGATCAAAACTCGATGGAGGTGCCACTAATTTCTCTCTCTGGCGGTGAGCGCGCAAAAGTCGCTCTTGCCAGACAACTGGTCGGACTAAGTCAAATTGACGTTTTCTTTCTTGATGAACCAACGAATCACCTCGACTTCAATACCCTAGAGTGGCTTGAGAGGTTCCTAAACAGATTTGATGGTGCACTGATGATAGTTAGCCATGACAGATATTTCCTTGATAGAGTCTGCAATAACATCGTCGAGATTCAGGATTCGCATCTTCGTGACTATCCTGGAAACTACACATCGTTTCTAAAACAGAAGGAAATCTTCCTACGGACATTGAATGATCGAATTGTAAAGACGCAGAAGGAAATCAAGCGGCTCAAAGGGGCTATGCAATCGATGAAGAGGGCGAACAAGTACGACAAATCGGTATCTCAGAAGCATTTCATGATTTCACGCTCCCAACGGGAGTTGAAATGGCTGAAATCTTTGAAGCCGAAGCAGCGCCAGAGTCTAAACTTCAATCTCCAATCCGCAGAGAAGAGTAGTCTGGAGGTATTGGAGTTCCGCGGTGCAAGTTTGTTCTTTGAATCTCTTTCAAGGCCAATAATTCAGAATCTAGAAGTAAGTGTCCGCAGGGGTCAGAAAATAGGAGTAATAGGTCCAAATGGAGCAGGCAAGACCACTCTCCTCAGACTCATAACAGGCGACTTGAATCTTGACTCCGGGAAACTAGAAATCAGTCCCGGGGTACAAATCGGGTACTTCCACCAAGATCATCGCTTATTGAATTTTGAACTCACTCCAATCGAAGAGGTTCAGGAATTGAAACCGAGGATGGAGTATGGTGAATTGCGAGCACTTCTAGGGCAGTTTCAATTCACAAAGGAAATGGTCTCAACTCCACTTAGCAAACTTAGTGGCGGTGAGAGGGCCAGAGTGGCTCTTCTGAGACTCCTGCTCGAGGAAAATAACATGCTTTTGCTCGATGAACCTACAAACCACTTGGACACAGATGCAAAGGAGGCTCTCGAGTCCGCTCTGATTGAGTTTGATGGGGGCATTATTGCGGTAAGTCATGATCGATTTTTCCTAGACAAAGTGTGTGACACAATTTGGGATTTACAAGGAGATGGGAACCTAATTGTTTGGCCCGGAAACTACTCTGATTACAAGAATAGGACCGTATCATCCAGAACTGTTTAGACTAGTTGAAACTAGATGTCCTCAGCACGCTGATCTTCCAACCACTCAGTCAACTCATCGTTGAGGTAGTTGATCTCGGTCTTGAGATCGGTTATCTGATTCTTCGAAGCTGCTATATCGGCCGATTTCCTTACCATCGCCTGATAGAAATCGGGGGGACCGGGTTTGTCCACGCGGCTGGAGTAAACATTCAATCCGCCCAGAGGCACCCAACCCGAGGCAATCTTCTCCCTCACTACATCCTTGAGGTGGTCAATCGAGTTGGTTTGAACAACGGTGTATTCCATGCTCCCAGATGGGGGTCGCAGCCTTGAACGGGTTGGCTGGGTGCGTTGTGGCCGTTATGAGTCCTCGTGGATTCACATTCACCCCACTCCCCTGTTCTCATTCATTAACCGGCCATCCAAGTCCACCCTCATGTTTGGTGAATGCGAACACGAATACCTAGAGCCCAATGAGAAAGATATTGTGCAGTGCTCCGAGGACTACCTCCTCTTCAGAGTAGCCTGCATCCGCTGTGGGATGGTGGGTTTTGCCGGTGGAGATATTGCCTGGAACCCGACTTATTGGGGGGACGAGGCTCCCGAGTCAGATTCACAACCTCACAACCCAATCCTTCGCGGCTGACTCACGAGGATTCATCGATTCAATGGGTAGGGAAGATGATGCCCCCGAG
>Ga0208638_1000135_pt1 | contig 63279 bp, 60 predicted proteins | sample ETNtaG_34_FD_185753 | JGI IMG/M metagenome (GOLD analysis project Ga0208638, IMG submission 185753) | Marine microbial and viral communities from oxygen minimum zone, Eastern Pacific Ocean - ETNP201306SV51 (SPAdes) (version 2) | ecosystem: Environmental > Aquatic > Marine > Oceanic ...
CGTTTGATGTGCGTTTTTCCGGTAACTGGAAATACTGCGAAGATTCCGGTGTAATTGAAGTGATGAATGATGGCAGTCCGCTTATTATGTTTGACTGTAATATAAAAGATGGTGAGGTTTGGGAGTTGGTCCCTGTCATTGCGAACGAAACGAAGTGGAGTGCGGCAATCCCATTAGCTGATAAAAACCAAATCACTTTGGATTCAGAGGGTAACCAGTGGCTTTTAAGAAAGTCTACATTAACTGTTCCAAATACCTTCACTTTACATCCAGCTTATCCAAACCCTTTCAACCCAATCACAAGCCTCAGATATGACCTTCCAGAGCAGGCACAGATTACTCTTACAGTATTCGATTTAATGGGGAGACAAATAACTCAGTTGGTAAACACTACTCAAGACGTAGGCTACAAGTCGGTACAGTGGAATGCTACCAATAGTTTTGGCAAGCCAGTAAGTGCTGGGGTCTACCTCTACCAGATTCGTGCTGGTGAATTTGTACAGACAAAGAAGATGGTGCTGTTGAAGTAAGCTTACCCCATCCTTGACATTTTCAGCATCAGAGTGTATTATCTGACAGGACTTTTAACTGCTAAATCAAATGATTAATTAATAAAAACTGCAATTTTATGAAAACATCACTTTTCCTTTTGTTGTTATCACTTGCATTGCTGATTGCTGATGAATCTCATAACTCTGGACAAAACTGTTTGAACTGTCATTATGATGGCGGTCCTGCAAATGAGCATGTATTTAATATAGCTGGAACTATTTATACTGACCTGGAGGGCACTGAAATCCAACCCAATGTAAATGTCTATATAGAAGATGCCAATGCCAATCTATATCTCCTGGTCAGCAGTTTGGTATACGGAAATATATGGTTTGAAGAGGATGAATACGAGGTTGAATGTAATGATGTGCCTATGGAACTTTGTATTGAATTGGATCAATGTGAATGGGAATATGATGATGAAGAGTGTGAGGATGCTGAAGGTGTTCCCGTTCAAACACCTGTACCACCCTTTACCGCAACGGTTGAATATAATGGGTATACGGCAACAATGCCCCAGTCGGTTCAAAGTGGCTCTTGTAACAGCTGCCATGTTGCAGGAATGAGAATTTATGTACCGATGAATGAAAGCGAAGAAGTATCAATATCATATAACAGTGAATGGAATCTTGTAGGCTTACCTCTTGAAGTTGAAGATGCTTCATACAATATTCTATTCCCTGAGTCAACAGAAGGGACTTTATATTCTTTTGATGATGGATATAGCCTTGAAACAAGTTTGATACAAGGTGAAGGCTACTGGTTGAGATTCAATGAAGCAGGCAGCACCACTATTTCAGGCATCCCAATCAGTGAGCTTACGCTTAGCTTAACTGAAGGTTGGAATCTCATGTCAGGAATAAATACTCCTATAAATATCTCGGACATTCAAGACCCGGATGGAATTATCATTTCCGGAACAATTTATGGGTTTGCTTCGGGTGGCTATTTAAATGCAGAGATCCTTGAACCAGGGAAAGGATATTGGGTTAAGACAAATAGTTCTGGTTCTATTACCTTAATAGGAAATTAAACTACTCCACCTTTTTGTAAAAAAGTGGGGATGGGGTAAATAACCCGTCGTCAATCTACATTCGTTCCGGGGTTTGGATTCCCAGAATCCTCAATCCGTTTGCCAGGACTGTCTGCACAGCGGAAATGAGGGCAAGCCTGGATTGGGAAAGACTTTTGTCATCGGTAATAACACGACAAACCGCATAAAACTTGTGAAAATGGGCCGCCAGTGATTGTAAATAATTTGCTATTCCCTGGGGTTCCAAAGTTTCCAGGGCAGTGTCCATCACAATTGGAAAAAGGTCCAGTTGCTTTAATAAGTCCACTTCTGAGCTGTGGACCAATAGAGCAGGGTCGAAAGATGTGTTCAGGGTATATCCAAGGCTTTCTCCATGCTTTATGATGTTTGCAATCCGGGCATGGGCATATTGTAAATAATAAACAGGATTTTGATCCGATTGGTCTTTAGCCGTATCCATGTCAAAGTTAAGGTGGCTGTTCATCCCTCTCATGATAAAAAAATACCGCACCACGTCTGGTCCTGTTTCATTAATCAGGTTCTCGAGTGTGATGAACTGTCCTTCCCTGGTGGACATTTTTACTGTTTTTCCGGCCTCTATCAATGTGACGAACTGATGAATGAGAACCTTGATTTTACTGGTGTCATAATGAAGCACATCAAGGCAGGAAAGGACATCCGGATAGGTATCCACGTGGTCAGCTCCGAAGATATCCACAATAAGATCAAACCCTCGATTCATCTTATCCTGATGGTAGGCCATATCCGGAAGCCGGTAGGTTGGTTCACCGGTGCTTTTGATGAGAACCCGGTCTTGGCTCTTGCCAATGGAAGACGTTTTAAACCAGGTGGCTCCTTCTGATTCGTATATCAAATCCGATTGCTTAAGGGACTGTAAGAGTTTATCAATGGCTTTGTTTTCGTAATACATTTTTTCGTTTGTAAAGCGGTCATGCTTCACACCGATTTTCTCTAGAGAAGATTTTATGTTATTAAAGATGTGTTCTTCCGCTTCCTTTTGAAAAATGATATCATCGGCATGAAGTTTATCTCCGTGTTTTCGTCTAATTATTTGCACGATGTCTCTAATGTATTCCCCTTTGTATCCGCCTTCAGGCAAAGGGATATCCTTCCCCAGTTCCTGAAAATACCGGGCTTCCACGGATTGTCTCAGGAGCCTCATCTGCCTCCCCGCATTATTATAATAATATTCCCGGGTTACATCATATCCGTGCCATTTCAGGATACTTGCCACTGCATCACCTAAAACCGCCTGGCGTCCATGCCCCACGGTGAGGGGTCCGGTTGGATTTGCACTCACAAACTCGACGTTTGCTGTTTTCCCCTTTCCCTCTGTTTCTCTCCCATAAAGTTGTCCTTCCTTCAGGATCTGCTCCGGCAGACCCTGGTAATAGCTTCTGCTGATTTGGAAGTTGATAAAGCCCGGCTCTGATACAGAGATTTCCTGAATGAGACCAGGGTCAAGCTTCAGGTGTGTTTTTATTCTGTTGGCGATGTCAATAGGTTGCTCCCCAATTTTTTTTGACAGGCTAAAAGCCAGATTCGTTGAAAGATCTCCAAAACCCGGGTTTTTTGTAGGTGCAATATGGATAGGCTCCGCCTGAATGTTCAGGTGGTGGAGAGCGTCAAGTAGGGATTGAATCAGATATTTTTTTATCATCATCAACAATCTCATAGGAGGGGGCGTCTGCCCATAATTTATCCAGATTGTAATAGTTTCTTTCGTTTGTTTTGAAAATATGGGCTATTACATCTACATAATCCAGAAGAATCCACTGCTGGTTTTCATATCCTTCAAGGCGCCAGGGTTTATGAGGTGTTCCTCTTCTGATCGCATCTGCAATGGATTTTACTTGGATTTCTGTATTCGCTGAACAAATCAAAAAAAAGTCTGTTATACTGGTTAGTTCCCTTACATCAATGGAAATAACTTTTTCAGCCTTTTTGGATAATGCCAGTTTTCCGATAAGGCTGGTGAGTTGATCGGATTCCTCTTGCGACAATATTAAAACTGGGTACTTAAAAAGTCAGAAATAGGTTCAATTGAAGAATAGTCTTTTCCTACGATTAAGGTAATGTCCGCATCAATTGTTTCATCAGGCTGGATCAATACCCTGGATTTATCTTCAATATCAAAGCCTAGGGAAGAAGTGACCAATTTCAGTGCTTCGTAATTTTCATTTCGCGATATAAGCAGAGTTTGAGTGTAGCCGAAATGATCAGCGTCCTCTGATCGTACAACATCGAATTTGTTGGAACGAAGAAATGCAGAGATTTCTCCAGCTAATCCGTTCTTTCCACATCCATTGAGTACTTCGACTTCAATTCCCAGAACAGGGTTTTGTTCATATAAATCTTTAGCCAGTTCTGGCTGATCTGGAAAGGAGGGAAATGTCACCTCTAAAGTGTTCATTGACACGCCGGTTTGGGTGTATTTCTTTGAAAACGAATAGATAAACACAATCAACAGCAGGGAAAGAATTCCAATAATAGAATTCATCAGCGTATTTTTGATTGTGTGTTTTCCTTTTGTGTTTTTCCGGGTTTTTGATGTGGCGAAACGGGAGGGTTTCCGCCGCGATTTTTTTGTCATAGTGTCACCTGTTGTATATCGGGTTAAGGATTAGTGATTGGTGCCTTCGGTATGTGGGACTTGTTTGGAAACTAATTTGGAAAAGAGAATTCTCAGTAAATTTATAATCAATACTTGCGCCGTAATATATGTTATTGTCCAATCCGGATTGCTGCTGTGTCATCCCGGATTGCAAAAGAGTAAAATTCAGATGTAAACGCAGATTGTCTGTTAATAGATAATTCATTTGATTGGAATAACTGCCGACGCTAAATGATTGATTTCCAAAACTGACCATGTTCAGGGAGAATCCATGGTGGATATTGAAACGGTTAGGTGATAAGAATGAATGGTAATTTTCTTTCGGGGAATGCATGGTAGCAGGAAGGTTAAGTTCTGAAATTCCCTTTTTAAATTGACCTGCTGCACATGAGATGAGAAAGGTAAGAATAAGGATTTTATACGATTTTGTCTGCATTGTATATTTTGAAATTACAATTAATATTTGAAACTTACTTCTTTGTATTTAGTCCTGAGATTTTGATTGAGTCTTTATTTGTTCTGGACACCTTTGTGAAAATTTTAGGTGTATCCATCACGAAATATTCACCCTGTTCATTATTACTGTCAACTGTTTTTCGGTAATGAAATTGATAAATTCTATGGAAAAATTTCTTTTAGATGATCTATCCGTCAATAATTCCACCTCCCAGACACACTTCCCCATCATAAAATACAATTGATTGTCCTGGTGCAACAGCAAACTGAGGTTTTTCAAAATGTACAAAAACGGAATGTTGATTTTCGGTATTCAGTGTGCAGCTTTGATCATCCTGTCGATATCGAATTTTTGCTGTAACAGTTTCCGGAAGATTTGATGAATCAGAATGGATCCAATGCAAGTCCACAGCTTTCAAAGCGGTGCTGTAAAGTGATGGGTGATCATGACCCTGGGCAATGATCAGTTGGTTCTTTTTATGATCTTTTTCCACTACATACCAGGGAGCCTCCTTATCACCAAATCCGCCCCCAACTCCAATTCCTTTTCGCTGTCCGATTGTATAATACATTAATCCATCGTGAATCCCAACGTTGTTGCCATCAATAGTGAATATATCACCTGGTTCCGGAGGGATGTACTTTTTCAAAAACTGTGTAAAATTCCGTTCTCCGATGAAACAGATACCCGTGCTGTCTTTTTTTTCATGGGTTATCAGGTTGGCCTTTCTAGCCAAGCGGCGGACTTCTTTTTTTTTCATGTTTCCAAGTGGGAAAAGGCTCTTTGCAAGTTCCTTTTGTCCCAAAAGATATAGGAAGTAACTTTGGTCTTTAGCACTGTCTGTTCCTTTCAGGAGATGATATACATTTTTTCTTTTTTCTATTCTTGCATAATGCCCGGTCACGATGTGATCTGCTCCAAGTTCTAGTGCGTAATCCAGAAATACTTTGAATTTAATTTCCTTATTACAGAGAATATCAGGGTTTGGTGTTTTTCCTGAACGGTAACTTTTCAGAAAATGAGCAAATACCAGTTCTTGGTATTGCGCTGAAAAGTTTACACTGTGCAGTGGAAGATTCAAAGTGTTACAAACCTGCAGGGCATCTTTATAGTCAATTGCTGCAGGGCAGGTTTCATCTTCATCCCAGTTTTTCATGAATAGGCATTCTATTTCAAACCCATTTTCTTTTAAGAGCAGCGCAGCAACAGAACTGTCCACACCGCCACTCATTCCTACGATTACTTTTTCTGCCATCAGCGTTTGTTATGATGCTGTTTTAGGATGTCGCTGATTTTCTCAGTGAGCAATTGAACGTCTTCTTTGGAGTTGTCCCTTCCAAAGCTGATTCTTAACGTTCGGATATTGTGATCATTGCTCATATTCATAGCCCGCAATACATGAGACGTGTTGACTGACCCGGAAGAACAGGCGGATCCACTTGAAACCGCAATTCCCTGCAGATCTAGTTTGATAATCAAAATATTACTGGTTACAGCAGGAAACGTTGCACTGATCACTCCCGGAAGAGAATGTTCAGGATGGCCGTTATAAATTATTTCTGGGTAAAGATCCGTCATTTCCAGCTTGAATTGATCAGCAAGCTGTTCCAAATGTGTTTTTCTTTTTGCTATATTTTTATTCGCCAGCTCAGAGGCTAGACCTAACCCGGCAATACAAGAGGTGTTTTCAGTCCCAGCACGGAGATTCCTTTCCTGTCCTCCCCCAATTATAAGGGATTTCGGGTTTGTACCTTTTTTCAAATAAAGAACACCAACACCCTTTGGCCCGTAAAACTTATGAGCAGAGAAAGATACCATAGTTATTTTCTGGTCTGAAATATTGGTCGGGATTTTTCCCAGGATCTGAACTGCATCAGAATGAAATGGAATCCCATTTTGCTCAGCGATCTTACCAATGCGTTCAATGGGCTGAACCGTGCCGACTTCATTATTGGCAAACATGATGGAGATCAGTCCTGTATTTTCAGTAATTGCGTTTTGAATGTCCTCAGGATTTACCCTGCAGGCATGATCAACAGGGATTATTGTAGATGTTACACCAAATTCTTTCTGCTGTTTTAGTACGTTCAGCACAGATGGATGTTCAATTGCTGAAGTGATGACATGTTTTTTTTGTTGGTGGAGAAGGTTCCAGAGGACAAGATTGTTTGCTTCTGTTCCGCCCCCGGTAAAAATTATTTCGGATGAGAGACATCCAATCGCTTCCGCCATTTGTTTTCTGGCAATTTCAATGACCAGGCGTGATTTCTGTCCGAACTGATGTGCGCTGGACGGGTTTCCAAAGTGGTTTAACTCTGTATCCTGCATTAATTTCAGGACAGCAGGATGGATAGGTGTAGAAGCACTATGGTCGAAATACAGCATATGTTCTTTTTTTTGCTTCCGAAATTATAAAGACAGGTATTGAAAAACCTAAAGGTCGTTACGAATTGCAGCGTAACGGACAGTTTTCATCAAATTCTCATAAAATGGAGGTTTTCGTTTTTCGAGATCCTTAATTGTAGCAGTATGATCATATGTATATCTGATAACATCCCATTCAAAAGTATCTCCAACAGTAAGAAAGGCGACTGCTCCGCGGGTATCTCCATCAAAAGAGAGCCCTGTGGCTCCTTGACAGAGTATCGTCAAATCGTCTTGTTTTTCAAATCGTGGTGTATGGATGTGTCCATGAACAAAAATGAAATTGTTGATGTTGGGTCTGGCAGCTTTCACATGCCTTTTCCAATTTAAAGCTTCCTCGAGTGTGGGAGGTATATCGTCTCTTTGATACCATGCATGAGTAAATTCAATGATGGTGTTTTTAACCTGAACTCTGTGAGCAACAGGCATTTTTTGTAAAAAGGTAATACCGGCTGCTCCAATTTGTTTTGCTGTCCATTCTATATTTGCAACAATATTTTGGCAAAGCGGATCATCTGGATCCATTCCTTCAAGGCAAGGATGTGTTGCTGTCCAAAGCCGTTCGATAATATACCGGTCATGATTACCTCGAACAAAAACACAGTTTTTTATAGATTGTAGTGCTTTCAGAGTTTCTTTTGGTGCAGGACCTAAGGGAAAACAATCCCCGAGACAAATTACCTGATCTATATTGTCCCGCTCACGGATAATTGACAAAGCCTTTTGTAATGAGACAATGTTAGAATGAATATCCGTGATGATAGCAAATGTCATTCTCGCCATAGGATTAAAATATAATGTAAATGTTCTCCAGATAGCAAGATACAAATAATAATACTTTTCTTGGTGAGTATCAAATAACACGTTTAAAATATAATATTCATTATGACTGAAACTATATTGATTATAGGGTCGATTGCTCTCGATACAATTGAAAACATCAGAGGGAAAAGAGAAGATCTCATAGGAGGGTCTACTACCTATGTAACAGTTGCTGCCGGTCGGTCGGTTCCCGTGAATGTTGTGGGCGTGATTGGAAATGATTTTCCTGATGAAGGATTGGAGATCTATCAGCGCTATGCCAACAGTCTTGTAGATTTAGAATGCAAAGAGGGCAATACATTTCGGTGGGGAGGCCGATATGGGGAAAACATGGATAGCCGGGAGACACTTTTTACGGACTTGGGAGTATTCTCAGATTTCTCACCCAGGTTGTCTACAGTGAATAAAAATGTTTCAAACGTGTTTCTTGCCAACATTCATCCTTCTCTCCAATTATCTGTAATAAACCAAATGGCAGGTAAGCCTCTCATTGTTACTGATACAATGAATTTATGGATTGAAACAACCAAAAACGAACTTCTTAAGGTTCTGAAAAAGTCAGATATTCTCCTTATAAATGAAAGTGAAGCGGAATTAATATCTGGCACGAATAATATTGATCGTTCTGCTGTACAATTGCGGGGTTTAGGTCCCAGTACAGTTGTGATCAAAAAGGGAAGTTCAGGTGCGGTTCTTTTTCATGGTGAGGAAAAAGTTTCAATTGGTGCATATCCCGTGAAAGACGTTATTGACACAACCGGGGCAGGAGATACATTCGGAGGTGGATTTGTTTCGGCGCTGGCATCAGGCGGTACCTTTCGCGATGCTCTCATCAAAGGTTCGGCTTTGGCATCCATTTGTGTGGAAGGTTTTGGTGTAGAATCCCTGCTGGAGGTAAACTTAGAAGAAATTAAAAAGCGTGAAAAATTTCTTCATTCTGTTCTTTGTTCTTGATAAAGACAGGGCAGAAAATCTAATTTTTCATCTTGGTTAATTACATTTTATCATAAGAAAAAAGGAACAAGTACAATGAGAAAATTGACATTTCTTACAATTACCTTCATAACATTCTTCATTCTGGGATGTACCAGTGAAGAACTCACATCCGCAAGATTGTATATCCAGCAGAAAAACTGGGTGAAAGCAGAAGAATTTTTACTTAAAGCACTGGAAATGGAACCGGAAAATCAGGAAGTGCTGTATTCATTAGGTAAATTTATTTATGCTAAAAAGGAAGATTGGCAAAATATGAATAAAATGTTTGATCGGGCTTTAAGCATTGATCCGGAGAAGGTCATCTTGCTGGGCGGAACTGTACGGGAATATGTTGAACAAACTCGATACGAACACTGGAGCAAGATATTCAATAAGGGGGTCGCCAGTGTTAAAAAATATTATGAGCAAGGGTACAAGGATGGACAGATAACACTGAAGGAATCTATCGATTTTTTTGAAACTTCTGTACAAATATATCCTAGTGAAATCCAGAATTATCCCATTCTATCAAGGTGTTATTTTGAAATGGGAGATTCAGTAAGATCCATTGCCACTGTAAAAAAAGGAGCTGAAATAAGCCCTGATAATTTCAATATTAATCTGACTGCAGGCCAAATTTTAAATAACACGAATGATAAACAGGGCGCCCTGCCTTTTTTGAAACATGCAGTTGAACTAGAACCTCACAACAGTAACGCAATACAGCTCCTTGCACAGGTGTACTATGATCTAGGGGAACAGCAGGATGCTATTGAAACGTACAAAATTGCAATTGATGAAGAAGAGGATAAAAAGGTAAAAGCAGATTTGTATTTTAATTTAGGTGTGATTTATAATCAAATGAGCGAATTTGATGCGGCAGAAGAGGCGTTTGATGAAGCCTACTATTTAAACGATCAGGATTTTGAAGCAGTATTGGGCATGGCGCAGGCATTTGAAGGTCTGGGGGATAAATATAAAGATGGAACAGACGGTTTTGAAAAGAATTTGACCGAGGCAGCAAGATGGTATAGAAAGGCAGGAAGAAAAATTAAGGATGCCATGACAATTGATTATGAGAATGAAGAAAAATATACCAAACAGCTGGAGTTAATCCAGTATAAGAAAAATATTGTAGAAGGGGAACAGGAATAGAAAAAAAGGTTACGATCCTTGATAAAATATTTTTTGAATTTTTCGTGGAGGCGGGGAGAGTCGAACTCCCGTCCGAAATAAAACCCTGAGAAACATCTACATGTTTAGTTTACTGGATTAATCTCATTCCCATAGCTGCCAGAAACCCCAGGCTATGGGAACCAGTCCAATTGAATCTCATCCGGATAGTTTGGACACCTGCCCGAACCAGCCCATGTAAATGACGCCCTTGAATAAAACCATAGGCGTATTCTATTCAGGACGACTTACGTCAATTAAGCGTAAGCTACATTGCCATAATTGGCACTTATTAAGTGTCCAGGTGATTTACGAGATGCCTGGGCCTCGACATGCAGTTTAATAGCGTTTTTATCCCGTCGAAACCGGTCGCCCCCATTGTCAAAAAGCAAACAAAATAGACAATATTTTTAAAGATAGAAAGGCTCCGAACGCCAACCCGGAGCCTCTATATCTTCCATAGCAATAAATGCTATTTTTTCACTTGCTAATCTCCTAGTTTTGAATTCTTCTATTAAGTAAAATTCTTGTTCTAGAAGCGGGGTAAAGGTACGTTTCAAATAATTTGTAGTGCAATATGAAAATCGTAGAAATTGCACTTTTTTTCCACCTTTGTATATTTTTCAAATAAATTAGTTATGAAATTTGTTTGGGGTTCTTTTATTGGAAAACTAATTTCTTTCCTGCCTAATCACCGAAATTGCGCCCGTAGCTCAATTGGTAGAGCAGTGGCCTCTTAAGCCATTGGTTGAAGGTTCGAGTCCTTCTGGGCGTACTACCACTTTTCTCTGAAGGAATCCCCCGTCTAATATCGGGGGATTTCTATTTCTATTTTTAATATCTACAAAATATAATGTAAACCAAAAATATCTTTTTGTAGGACATTTTGTAGGACACAAACCAATTTTGGATAGATAAAGTATAATTATTTATCATTTCGCTTCACAATTTCAAGTGGAAAGAGTTCGATCCTTTTTTTGTCTTTTAGTGTTGATCATCATTCTGCAGAAATCTTTTCAATTGCAGTAATTGTGAACTTCGTCTCTTTACCCCGGATTTCAAGCGTAAAATCTTCATCAATCTTTTTCCCAACTATGGCTTGGCCAAAAGGTGAATGGATGGTTACAACCAAGGGATAAAGATCCAACTCAAATTCGATGGGACCTAATAGGTAATAGTCTTCGGCCTCATCTTTGCCCTCTTCACGGATTGTAACCTTATTGCCAAATTCTACCTTGTCGGTTTCAATTTCGCTATACTCGATAATCTGGAATGGCGAATGAGTCTGTAGCAATTGTATCTTACGTACTATTAAACTCTGCTCCTCCCTGGCAGCGTGGTATTCCGCATTTTCCTTAAGATCTCCATGACTAGCTGCATCTCTAATCTTTAATGAAGTCTCTTTCTTTAATTTATCAAGAGATTCCATTTTCTCTTCCAATGCGCGGTGTGTATCCCGCAAAATCAAAGTCGCCATATTGACATTCCTATTATTGATCGGATTAAATAAATTGTTTGTGGGTATATTCCCAAATTTTTGCTAGGTGTGCCCTGCCCCAGCAGTTTGTACCACTTAGTTGCTCCGAAAGTTAAGATTAAACCTCACATAGTTTCAATTGGTAACAACACAAGGTTGTTGCTCTTCATGATGCATGCGGGTGGGGGCTTATAAATTAATGCTGATGGGATTGGGCGGGAGGGGTATTGAATAAAGAGATTGATTGGGGATGGGAGGGCAGGGATTAAAAAAATGAGAAATTCGGTATCGAAGAGAGAGCGGGATTTATTTCCCGCTTTTTCTTTATATGAAACTTGTTAAACAATATAACAAATTAGGACAATTTGACGTAATTTACGGGTAACTGATGGATAACCGACTTATTCACGGCAATCATTTCCACCACTCCAAATTGATTCTTCTGGATAAATTGAAGAGACTTTTACTTATAGCATTGTTGATTGGGTTGGCTTGGGGGCAGGATACTGTCACCGACATAGATGGTAATGAATATGAAACAGTAGAAATTGGCGAACAAGTTTGGATGGCAGAGAACCTAAAAGTAACTCATTACAACGATGGAACGGAGATACCCACAGGTTACAGCGATGATGATTGGGCAGGTTTGTCTACAGGCGCATATGCAGTTTACGATGACAATGAAAGCAATGCAGATACATACGGATATTTATACAATTGGTACGCAGTAGATGATGATAGAGAAGTTTGTCCTGCAAGCTGGCATGTACCTACGGATGGAGAGTATACAGCATTATCTGACTATTTAGGAGGAACAAGCGTTGCAGGTGGAAAGCTGAAGGAATGTACAGAGGGAAGCTGTCCAGAGTCAGAGTATTGGTACAGTCCCAATACGGGAGCTACCAATGAGAGCGGTTTTACCGCCCTTCCCGGTGGTGCCCACTACTACTACCGCCATATGGGCTACAACGGCTCCTTTTGGTCTTCTACAGAGTACAATAGTCTCAATGCGTGGCACCGGGGACTGGAATCCAATCACTCAGAGATCAGCCGGCGCGACTACGGTAAGGATAGCGGATTTTCCGTGCGTTGTATAAGGGATGAAACAGAAACAGGCACCATCCTTGTCCTCTATAACACCGGCTGGAACATTGTTGGACTTCCCCTTGATGTAGAAGATGCCTCATACTCTATTCTATTTCCTGAATCAATAGAAGGAACATTATACTCTTTTAATGGTGCCTACGACCCTGCAACAAACCTAATCAATGGTGAAGGCTACTGGTTGAGATTTAATGAAGCGGGCAGCACCACTATTTCAGGCACTCCAATCAATGAACTTACAATCAGTCTGAATGAGGGATGGAATCTCATATCAGGCATAAGCACTCCTTTAGATATCACAGAGATACAAGACCCGGATGGCATTATGATTTCCGGCACGGTTTATGGATTTTCTTCGGGTAGTTACTCAAATGAAGAAATTATAGAACCGGGGAAAGGATATTGGATTCGGGCAAATAGTTCGGGCAGCATTATTTTAATAAGTGAGTAACCCTCCACATTGATTCCTCTGGGTAAAAGACTTTTATTTATAGTTAGCTGATTGTAAAAAAGCAGATACGGTGGTAATTTTAGCCAATGCCATCATCTGATACATCGCACCCAAAAACAAACTTCTTGAAGAAAGTGTTCTCGGAAGTTCCTAAGACGTATGAACGAATAAACCACGTTCTGACACTGGGACTTGACGTACTGTGGCGTAGGCAGGCGGCAAGAATTGCCGCTGCATCAGGTGGAACCCGCTGGGCAGATATGTGTACGGGTACCGGAGAGATGGCTTGCTATCTCAGCCGCCTTGCGGCAAGTGGAACTGTGATTCATGCGGTAGATTTCTCAATTCCTATGATGGCTGAAGCTATGAAAAAGCCGGAAGCACGGAACATTGATTTTGTTGTTTCAGATGTGAAAGCTCTGCCGTTTCCGGATGAGAGTCTTGATCTCATCACCATTTCATTTGCAACACGCAACATCAATCTGAGCAGTGATATACTTACTCAGACTTTTGCCGAATTCTGTCGTGTCCTGAAACCCCGGGGGCGTTTTGTGAATCTGGAAACCAGTCAACCATCATCCTTGCTGGTCAGAAGGCTTTTCCGTTTCTACGTTAGATTGCTTGTGAAACTCGTGGGAGAGCGGATATCTGGTTCTCACAAGGGTTACGCTTATCTAGCGAACACCATACCTCGCTTTTATCCACCGAAAGAATTGAGTGATATTATGTGCCGGGCGGGTTTCAAAAACGTGAAATACAGGAAACTGTTATTCGGTGTCGCTGCGATTCACCAGGGAATGAAACCGTAAGATTATATATGCTCTCCAAAATGGCAGGTAAGTTTTTATAATATTCTTCATCGATTTGTGGTTTATTGATTGAGGTAGAAGACCACGCTAGCTGTAACATTTGCATTATTTGCACTAGTTTCTCTTTGTTCTATCATGCCGCCAGAGTCTGTTTGAAGAAGCATAAATGAAGATGGATTATCTGTTGAGTTAAGTAAAATGCTGTTGATACTGGTGTTTGAACCTGAATCAAAATTACTATTGTTAGTTCTAACAGCAACATTTGAATAAGTTGAATCACTAAAGTTATATTTATACCTTAGCATAACTAAGGACTGTTTCTGACCAACCACGCTTGACAAGTCCAGATCTGTCCAAGAAGATGGCATTGCGCCACGAAACACCTCTGTATCCGTGAATAATGCATTGATTCCACTTTCCAATAATTCTACAATCATTGATTGTTGAAGTGCAAATAATGAATCAATATATCCTCCCATATCCAAGTTCAATGAATCTGCATAGTATTGCTGTTGAGTAATCAAGTTCCCCAATGCCATTATATCCCCCCCAATGTTCATAGCCAATGAACCAATCAATGCCTGTAGTGTGGAATCCTGCTCATTCATCACATTTTCTAATGAATCACTCATTGTTTGGAACGTGGAATCCTGCTCATTATTTACATGAGCCAGCGAATCTACAATTATCTGAACATTGGCATTCTGCTCATTCATCACATTTTTCAATGAATTAATCATTGTTTGAAGTGTGGAATTTTGCTTATTCATCGCATTCGCCAATGAATCAATCAAATCCGATTGTTGATTCATTGATATATTAAGGGAATTAATTTGAGCGTGATTATCCTTTTGTAAAGAATCAATTAATGCTTCTTGTTTCGCCAGGTAATTTTCCAGGTTTTTTACTCTGTCTTCAAGTGGATTTGCAAAGATTAGAAATAAGAATCCAGCTACCATTAGTGCTGTGATGACTACAATTGATGTCTTCATTCTTTTCTCCAGCAAAGTGTCTATTTTGTTTTCTAACCAGTTACTTTACTGCAAATTTGCAATGCATTGTGCATGTTATACTGTGTGCTTCACACCTTCAATTTACTTCCAGAGGAGACAAACAATCAACATCAAGTGGATCTCTAATTAATGTTTTATAAAGAAGAGGACTTTTAAGATAGATATAGACTTGGAAGGGTTAGAGTATTTTATATCACCCCTGTACATAACAGAAAAAAGGCATAGAGATTAAACCATCTAAAATAAGAGTGGTCTCAAAATGGTATGAAGATACTAATAAGAATGGAAAACTAAAAATGATCGTGCTCAATCAAGAAAAAAATGCGAAAAAAATAGCTATTTTAAAAGAACCATTTTTTGTGTGTCAAAATAATCTCCGATTTGAATTCGGTATAGATAAATACCCCCGCTGACGGGTTTATTTTGAGAATCAAGACCGTTCCATCCAACTGATCTATTTAGCCCCCGTTCTTGCCTTGTATGAACCAATTGTTTTATTTGTTTGCCCATCAAATCGTAAATCATAAGAGAAACATGAGCATCTTTAGATAAATTATAGCTTATAGTGGTTGTTGGATTGAATGGATTCGGGTAACACTGGTTCAATTGTGGGTTTTTTGGAATGGTTACATTATATCGTGTAGAAAGCATAGCAAGTTCATCCAGAACAATGGTAAGCTCATCTTGGAAATCAGCAAGAAAGTCCGGATCGAGCACGGTGCCACTCTGGGAATATATCAAACGCATATCATAGTTAATCAAGACATGGTGAGGAGGGTCCCCCTCAGTAAATAAAGATCGAATATCTAAATGGTTGTCATCAATAATAGGATAGCTAATTTCAGATACCACGCCCCATTCTCTGCAAGTATATGACCCCTCCCAATTGGCTCCCATACCAACAACAACGAGTCCCTGATCTTTGTATAAATTGTAGTAGTATTCTGTTATTGTTGTTTCCTCTCGGCTGGTGTAGTTATTAGCATCAAAAAGAACCAGCCAGATAATCTGATAGTTTCCTTCGTTATTCTCATTCAAATAATCATAGAGTGACCATTCGTCACCATTTTCCGGGAAGCATTCTGCACCTGAGAAGTCCTCCACAAGGGCACCAACCTCATAGGGGCCAGAAAACATAATACTGAGCATAAATAGACTGGATATCAGTGTTTTTCTCATAATATTATTCGTAAAATAAGGGAAATAACCTCATTTCCGTGGACACTTTAGAGAAAAAAAACATAAAAATCCAGTAAAAATATTTTTCGTGTGACAAGAATCACATTTTATGCAAGTATTATGGTCTTTTACAGAGAAAGACGTATATGGAAAGTAGGCGTAATGCCCAGCATGTGAACCTCCGTAGGAAGTATATTCCCCTCGGAGTCAACAAATTTGGTATGACTGATATTTTTTTTATTAAAAAGATTAAAGATAGAAAATCCAAGTTCCCAATGTGAAGAGAAAAGTTTCAGGTGTTTGGTGATACTGAGATCAATTCGTTGGATTGCACCCAGCCTTTCAGTGTTCCTGTTGGCAGAAGAATCGTCCGGGATAATTGAGTTTATAAAAACATAATCATAAACCAGAGAAGTTTCAATTATTCTACCTTTGGAAGTATAGGTCATTCCAGAGGAATATATCCAGGATAGAGCGATATCCCAGGTTCCAGGAGACGTGATAGCTACCGCTTTGAATTCATGGGTTCGGTCATGGTCAGCAAGAAATGTTTCTCCATTATTCAATTCCGGGAATAAATGTTCTATTCTCCCAAAAGTATAGCTAAACCAACCATGAAGGGGACCGGATTTTTTATGAAGGAATAGTTCTAATCCTTTAGAGTTGCCTGAACCAATAGGTATATTATTTTCTTCATTATTTTCTTCGTCGTCCAAAGCTATGTAAGTCTGAATGGGCTTCGCAAGTCGGGAGAAATTAAGCAAGTTGTTATGCTTATGCTGATAGATGCTTACACTTGCGTTCCAATAATCATTCTCACGCTGGAACCCTATATTGAATTGCTGGGAAGATATAGGTTTCAGTTGTTTATTGGATTGGATCCAAACGAATTTTTTTCCGCCAATCGTAAAGTTATTACTGAAACGGTGCATGAACTGTGTATATTGGCCAGCTGATCCCTTCAAAGTAAACAAATCTGTTAAGGCATAAGTGAAAGATGCGCGTGGTTCGATGTAATGTCTACCAGTTAAGTCATAGTTGGAAAGCCGGATCCCAATTGTTGTCCTAAGATGTTTATCTATTTTTAATTTATCTTGGAAATATATTGAGCTTAGTATCCCCATCTTTGGAACTAAGAGTCTGTCATTGGCTGAGAGATCTTCATTTAAAAAATTTGTCAAAGATCGCTTGTATGCAAAACCATATTCAAGGGTATGACGACTATTTATTTTGGTTTTATTATTTAATTGGGCTGTTAGGTCTTCAATTTGATTATCCTCTATCTGTTGTTTTATTAGGGGGGGGTCGGCATCGGCGTATACCCACTCACTAAAAGAATAGCTGCTATAGATAGAACTGCTCAAAAGCAAAGATGAATAAGTCATACCTGTCCATATATGAGACCAGTTAAGGCTTATACCTGTATTATTCCATTTAATTCCGTCTTCTATTTTTTCCATGCTACTATTGATTGGAAACACAAACATCCGTGAAATTTCATCTTTTCCGGCAAAATAACTAAATGAGAGAACATCTTTATTAGTGGGCATAAGAGTAATTGTTCCATTAAAGTCTGAAAAAGATAAATCAGGTGTATATGTGGAATCGGGAATAGATATTGCAGTACTGTTTTCTGATCCTCCTTCATTTGTTAGAAAATCATAAATATGGTCATAGAGAAAGGTTTTATAATAGTGTGAATAAGAGCCGCGGTAAGCAAGGAAAATGCTTCCCTGACCGAAGAGAGGTTGTTCATAGGTAAATCCTGTGGTGAGTAAATTGGTGGATATGTTTAGACGTTTGTATTTCGTGCTGCCCTGCTTTCCGGTGATTTCAATGACGCTGGAGGTGCGGCCACCATATTTTGCTGGAAACCCTCCTTTAAATATCTGTATATCCTTAACGGCATCTGAATTAATGGCACTGAAAAAACCGTAATAGTGATCAGTTTGATAAATAGGTATACCATCCAGCAGGATCAGGTTTTGATCTGGCGTTCCACCGCGAATGTATAGACCAGCAGAACCAGTATTTCCAATATGAATACCAGGGAGCAGTTGCATGGATCGAAATGCATCTGTTTCCCCCAGCTTTGGCAGGGAAGCAATATGTCGAGGAGAAAAGGATATCCGCCCGGATTTAATGGGTTGATCCATAAATTCAAGATTACCTCCGATGACGGTGACTCCTTTTCCTCTGAGAACTTTTGGATGAAGTTCAATTAAATAATATGATATGGTATTTTCCATTGCTGTAACGATTTTTCTAACCATTTCGTATCCTATATAGGATACTTGAAGCGTATGCTCCCCCCTTGGTGATTTCAGTGAAAAATATCCATTTTGATTGGTAACACCGCCGGTAGATGTGTTCATGAAGAATACATTGGCGTAAGGAATAGATTCACCGGAAATATAATCTCGGACATATCCATGAATTGTATACATTCCCTCTTTAGAATCTGGTGTGGAGATTATATACTGATTGCCTGTTTTTTCCCAGTTCAGATTATGCTCTACAAGCAGGGTATCCAGAGCTTCTTCAGTTGTACAGCCTGAACAGCGGGCTGAGGTTTGTTTATCTTTTAGATGACGGTCTTGATACACAACTACAATGTGGTGTTGATGTATCAGAGAGTCTAGAGCAGATTTTAGAGAAGAATTCTTATAATTAAAAGAGAGAATGTCACTACGGGTTTGGGGAAAAACTGTGTTGGAAAATACAATAAAAAGAGATAGAAAAAGTCCTGTTGTCAGGAGGGGGAAATTAGTAGAACGTATACCTCTTATTGTCAAATTTGTAAGATCGGTTTGTCAGTGAAGAAAGCGTATGCAAGACACGGCTTAGATCTTTAGCATCTATAACTCCAGTGACGGTAATTGTTTCTAATCCATCACTTTCAAGTTCAATATCGACATCGAATTTACGTTCAATTTCTTTGCAAACGACGCTAAGATTTTCCTGATTAAAAATAAATTTATTGTAGATCCAGCCTGGATATTGGTCATGTCCGATTGCTTCCGGAGTTCCGGGAGATTCTTTTTTACTGAAGGAAATGAATTGTCCTTTTGTTATATGAACCGGATTGTCGTTGGTTTGATCATTTGAAACCAGAACTATTCCTTCATTTACGGCAACTTCGATTTCATTCTCAATTGTCCGTACATTGAATTGTGTTCCAACAACCCTGATAGAAACATCTTCGTGTTGAATAATAAAAGGATGTGATCCTGATTGCACATCAAAATATGCTTCGCCACTTAAGGTAACCAGGCGGGATTTTTCATTAAAGGATGACCGGAAAGTGAGTTCGCTTTCTGCATTCAAACGAATTTTGGAATCATCCGGCAAGTTAAAAGATATCTGTTCACCGCGGTCAGTTATAAATGATTCAGTAGTCAGCCATAAATAAGCGGGTTGACCAAGCAATGTGAACATGAGTACTGCCGCTATTACATATGCAAAACGTGGTTGAGGTGAAAATTTTCTTTTGGGATAAAACCTTGCCGGTGAAAGCTTCGTCTTCACTTCATTTTGTTCAATCAGCTGTTCCATTTCCATCCAGGCATCATCGGTATTGGGCGGTTCCGGCAAATGTATCTCAGAACTCATCTCCCAGAGTAATTTGAATTCTTTCTTTATTTTTTTGTCAAATGATTTCATAGTATTTCAAAAAATATTCTTTTCCTGTGCATATAACGGATAAACCCACTTTGTTACTTACAGATAATTCTTCAGGAGTTTCCGTAAAATTTTTAGTGCTCGATAGAGTTGATTTTCAACTGTTCGTTTTGATATATTCAGGAGATCAGCAATTTCCTGATTTGTTTTTCTCTCATTGCGACTTAACAAAAAGATTTTACGACATTTATCAGGCAAATGATCATTTACTGCATTCCAGATTGCTTCTTTCATTTCGTTCAGATCGTGACCGGATTCAGGATTCTTCTTATTTTTACTATACAATCCCGGTAATTTTTCCTGGTGTTGTATTTTGACTTTCTGATGACGAAAGTGATCGTAACAGAGGTTGTTGCTTACCTTGGCAATGAGGGAAAAAAATGACTTGTTCGAATCCAAACGAGATCGGTTGTTCCATATCCGAACAAATGTTTCTTGGACAATATCTTCCGCAATCTCTCTGTCACGAATCCGGTAAACGACGTATCGAAAAAGGACTGGATGATGTATATAATAAAGATCTTTGAAGGCAGTTTTATTGGATTTTTTTATACGTTCCAGTAATTTTTTTTCCGGTGTCTGCATATATCAATTAATTTGAGTTTTATAGTTGCACCAAATGTTTATCTCTGAGGGGGAAACAGGTGCTTTGAATCAAAAATTTAAAATATGAAATTATGTAATATGTTATCATAAATTTTGTTTCTTTTTTAATCAAGGAACCTAAGAAATTTCTTCAATGACTTAGTAATACAGAAAATATCCCTCATTATTTTTTTGAATGGTTACAATAAATTGCACAACAAGAGTTTTTTGTAATACATTTAACCTGTTTAATAAAACAATAAGAACATATGACAAACAATTTTCTTAGCATTTAAATGCTGGTATTCAGTATAAACTGTATTGGGAAAAGTTTTAGATAAAATAAACCAAAAGAAAGGAAAGTGAAATCTCATTATGGGAAAGTCAGTTCTTAAAATCACCTTGTTGCTTGTATTTATGTGTTCTTTTGCTCTTCCCCAGGAAGTGAAAGTTATTGGGGAAGGCACGATAAAAAATGGGCCAAAAGTACTGATATTGGATGATGGTACCTGGAAAGAAAAACCAAAAGAAATTTTTAATATCCCCATTGGAAATTCTTATTATGAAGGTCCCGCAGATGCTAAAGTCACAATCATAGAATGGATGGATTATCAATGACCCTACTGTGCAAGATCTACCGGTACGGTAGATAGAATTTTAAAAAAATATCCGAAAGATGTGAGAATTGTATATAAAAATTTCCCTCTTCGTTCCCACAAACAGGCTAATTTAGCCGCATTATATTCCCTGGCTGCTGGAAATCAGGGGATGTATAATGAGATGCATAAAAAAATAATGGGTCGTTATACGGAGTTAAAGAATAACGAACATTTACCTTTAGAATTAGCCAGTGAGTTTGGATTAAATATTAATCAGTTAAGAGCAGATATTAAAGATCCTGCGCTACAAAATCAGATTAATACTGAAGTGAGTGAACTGAGAGCTACCAAACTTCGGCTTGCCGTGCCAAAATTTTTAATAAATGGTGAAGAAACTAATCTTAGAGCACTTCAACAAAAGGTAACTGAAATACTTAGTAAAACAAACTAAATTGTAAATCTACCTTAAGGTACAGCTCTAATTTGTTTGTATCCTATATGAAATACTTATAAATGATGATCAGATTCATCGAGTCGCAGAAATAACATATAATCTAATTTTTACTTTGTAGCAGAAATTAGACCCAAAGTGAATTTTTTATTTGGGAAATTACCGTGATTTTCTTAGACGAAAATCTGGGACTCGAGGTCTAGTATAAATAAATGGGAATTAAGATATTATCTCTACGTTCTTTGCTTCTTTTCCTTTATCGGTTGTGGCAATCTCAAATTCTACTTTATCGTTTTCTTTGAGAGTACGATATCCATCACCTGATATGGAAGAAAAATGACAGAAAATGTCATCGCCTTCTTCGGGGGTTATAAATCCATATCCTTTTGATGAGCTGAACCATTTAACGGTTCCTTGTTCACGTTCAGCCATAAATTTGACCTCTTTCTATGTATGTGTTAATATTTATTATTATTCTTTAAGATAAAACGAATGGAACTCATTCCTGGTTAGATTTGTTGACACACCATTTAAATAGCAGCTCACCACATCTTTTTCGTTTACATTTAAAAAATCATGGAGAGAAAATATAAGATTAATTTAATGAAGACAAGAATTTTTAATATAAAAAAACCGGACATGCACATTTGAATGCCCGGTTTTACTTATCGATCGCGTTCACTTATTGCTGGTTATTGTGGATAACAATAGAATGTTGGTTCTTTAGAGTATTCTGATTTTTTTCTTCAGCAAAGTTTTCAGTCCGGTTATCATCTTTTGGTACCCCAGGTGTCATAAATTGTTCCCTGCTATTTTCTTCTTCCGCATAGGATGTGGAATATTCTGATCCGTTCCAGCTGAAGATTTTTCCCGACCCAAGCAATGAGCGTGCTTCAGCAAATGCCTCAGGAAATGATTTTATAGGTTCTTCGTCTAAAGTTGATACTGCCTCATTCCCTAAAAAGTCATCAGTTGAATTAACTTCGTTATCCCATTCATCCGGCTCTATTGTGTCTATTATGGGAACAGGATTATCTTTCACGAATTCCTGCTCCACTATTGAAAAATCATCCATCGTAGATTCTCCAGGGGAAGAAAGATGTTGGTAGACAACAGTTCCCATTACAAAGAATCCAAGTACAACAGTGAAGACAAGTGTTTTCCTGTTTTCGTTATCTTTTTGTTTCATAGTATGTTTTCCCTTCTGTTTTTTTGTGATCAACACCTGTCTTACAATAATAGATTAATTAAGTTCCGAATAATTTGAGGTGAGTAAAACCGGAAAAGAAGGAATAAAAAAGCGACGCTTATTGTTGACCACAAACACCTACAGAAAGAATAATTCCATTGGTGGGGATAAGCGCCGCAAAATTTATTTCAATTTACAAATTATTAAACAGCAAGGGGCTGAAAATGATTTTTTTATTTTCTCATTATTCAGGCAAAATCCATAATCATGTCTGGAGATCAGGAAGATTCTGATAGAATTGCAATGATTCCGGGTTTGCTAAGGCATCCCGATTAGGTACGTCCTCTCCATGGATTATTTTTTTGACTGCAATTTCTACTTTTTTCCCATTGATTGTGTAAGGAATATCTGCGATTTCAATAATCTTTTTTGGGACATGTCTTGGTGAAGATTCTGATCGAATGGTCTTTTTAATTTTTTGAATAAATTCATGATGGAGAGATGTGTCTTCAGTTAATGTAACAAACAGAATAACTCGTTCATCATCTCCCCATTTTTGTCCGACAACAAGGCTGTCTGTAACTTCTGGAAAATTTTCTACTACGCGGTATATTTCTGATGTACCTATACGAATTCCACCCGGGTTCAAAGTGGCATCACTTCTGCCAAATATTTTTACACCGCCCAAATCGTTTATCATAATGTAATCTCCATGATGCCACACACCGGGATAGGTGTTAAAATATGCCTGTTGGTATTTTGTCCCATCAGGATCGTTCCAAAAATAAACCGGCATGGATGGAAAAGCTGAAGCACAGACCAACTCGCCCTTTTTATTTATAAGCGAGTTTCCATCTGAATCAAATGATTGGACATTCATCCCCAGCCCGCGACATTGCAATTCTCCTCGATGGACTGGAAGAATTGGATTCCCAAGAGCGAAACAGGAGATGATATCGGTCCCGCCAGAGATGGAGGAAAGCTGAACGTCTTCTTTAATATTTTCGTATACAAAATCGTAGTTCTCCTCTATTAATGGAGAACCTGTGGAAAGGATAGTTTTTAGTTCATTTAGAATATATTTTTCTTTTGGTTTTTCACCGATTGACTGACTTGACGCGATAAATTTAGCGCTGGTGCCAAAAACAGTTATTTTAAAATCTTGAGCCATTTTCCACATTGCTCCAGAATCAGGATGGAATGGAGATCCATCGTAGAGTACAATTGTGGCACCGATTGCAAGGGAGGAAACCAGCCAGTTCCACATCATCCATCCACACGTTGTAAAGTAAATAATGGTATCATCTCTTGTGAGATCAGTATGCAGACATAATTCTTTCAAATGCTGAATTAACGTTCCCCCCGCCCCATGTACAATCGATTTTGGCAATCCTGTGGTCCCGGAGGAATACATTATATAAAGAGGATGATCAAATGGAAGCTGCTCAAAATTAATTTCTGGAACTGTACCTGCAGGAAGAAAATCTTTATAATGGATGCCATTCTGAATTGAAGAAATATCTGCCTGGTCCCTGGTGTAAGGGACTATCACCACGTTTTCAATGCTGGGCAGGGCTTTCAAAATTCCTTCCAGTCTGTCAAGGGAGTTAAATCTTTTGCCATTGTAAAAGTACCCATCTGCAGCAAACAGGATTTTCGGCTCAATTTGAGCGAATCGGTCCAGAACACCTTTAATTCCAAAATCCGGGGAAGAGGAGCTCCAAATTGCTCCGATAGAAGCAGCAGCTAACATTGCTATAACGGCTTCAGGCATGTTTGGTATAAATCCGGCTACCCTGTCTCCTTTAACTACTCCCATGTTTCGTAATGCATGTGCTGCTTTATTCACTTCTTCGTTTAGGTCCTGGTAGGTAAGAATGCGAGCATTTTGATTCTCTCCCTTAAATATTATTGCCGGTTTCGAGTCATTGAATCGCAATAAATTCTCTGCATAATTTAACCGTACATCTGGGAACCATTTTGCGCCCGGCATTTTAGAAGTATCATCTACAACTTTTGAATAAGGAGTTGAGTGTTTTACTTCACTAAATTCCCAGAGGGATTCCCAAAATGAGGGAATCTCCTTTATGGACCAGGAATATAAGTCATCATAATTTTTCAGGGAGAGATGACGGGATAAGTTTACATACTTCATAAACTTGGTCATCTGTGATCGGTCAATTTGCTTTTGTGATGGAGTCCAGATAGCTTGTTTCATAATTAGAGTTTCTACAGAACTAGAAAAAAATAAGGCAATTCATTATTCTGAAATCTAATTAAATTTAATGCTAATTATTTTGGAAAAATTACATTAATGAAAATTGCATTTCTTACAGCCGGAGGTATTGCTCCCTGTCTCTCTGCATCCATTGGAGCATTGATTGAAAACTATAATAAGGTTGAACCTGAAGCAGAGTTGATTGGATATTTGAATGGATACCGAGGACTTCTTCTTGGAAAAAGGATTGATTTTCCATCTTCCGTAAAAGAACATGTTGATATATTATTACGGTTTGGCGGAAGCCCCATCGGGAACAGCCGGGTGAAGCTAACCAATGTTGAGGATTGCATAAAATGTGGTTACGTAAAGGAGGGCGAAGATCCTTTGGAAGTTGCCGCAAAACAGTTGGTTCAGGACAAAGTGGATATATTGCACACCATAGGAGGTGATGACACCAATACTACCGCATCAGAATTGGCACAATATTTATCTCAAGCGGGTCATAAGCTCACCGTAGTAGGATTACCAAAGACCGTTGATAATGATATTTATCCCATCGTTCAAACGTTAGGTGCCTGGACAGCAGCGGAACAGGGAGCAGTATTTTTTGAGAATATCGCCAATGAAAATACCACCAGCACAAGACAATTATTAATCCATGAAGTTATGGGACGCCATTGCGGATGGCTCACTGCCGCAACCGCTCATGCATACCGCAACCAGCTTGACACGAAAAAGTTTTTACCTGAATTGCTCATAGACAAAAATCGCTGGGATATTGACGCTGTTTATATTCCGGAGCTGGAAATTGATTTTGAACGGGAAGTGAACCGCCTGAAAAAAAGAATGGATGAAAAAGACGGAGTGAATATCTTTCTCAGTGAAGGAGCAGGAATTGATACAATTGTGCACGAAATGGAAGCCAAGGGCGAAGCCGTACCACGCGATGCCTTTGGGCATGTCCGTCTGGATGAAATAAATCCGGGGCAGTGGTTTGCAAAACAATTTGCAAAACGATTGGGTGCGGAGAAAACACTTGTACAGAAAAGCGGATATTTTGCCCGCTCCGCAGCACCAAATGAGGAAGATCTCGATCTGATCAAACGATCGGCTTTTCTGGCTGCTAAATATGCGCTAGAGGGGAAAAGCGGTGTTGTAGGAATGGATGAAGATAAAGACGGGAAGTTAACCTTGATTGATCTTTCGAGAATTAAAGGCGGCAAACCGTTTGATATTCACGTTCCCTGGTTTACGGATTTACTGGACCACATTGGACAACCAGTCGCGAGCTAATATAGATTTCAAACGAATAAAAATAAATAAGGTAAGGAAAAAATATGGATAGAACTCAATTAATTGAAACTGCTCAGGCAATCGTTGCTGACGGTAAAGGAATTTTAGCGGCGGATGAAAGCACACCAACTATCGGGAAACGATTTGCTTCGATTGGTACTGAAAGCTCAGAAGATAAACGGGCTGAATATAGGGGGCTATTATTTACAACGGAGGGAATGGAAGAATTTATCAGTGGTGTCATTATGTTTGATGAGACACTTAGGCAGTCAACCCTGAATGAAGGAGTGCCGTTTTCGAAGTTACTTACAGAAAAAGGAGTACTGCCGGGGATCAAAGTCGATAGTGGTGCCAAACCATTGGCTGGACATGAGGGAGAAAAGGTAACAGAAGGATTGGATGGATTGCGGGAACGTCTGGAAGAGTACTATGAACTTGGCGCCCGGTTTGCCAAGTGGCGTGCTGTCATTACCATTGGAGATGGAATCCCCAGCCGTGCATGCCTGGAAGTAAACGCACACGCCCTTGCCCGCTATGCAGCCCTTTGCCAGGAAGCCGGGCTTGTACCCATCGTAGAGCCGGAAGTATTGATGGATGGAAACCATTCCCTTGACACCTGTTTTGGGGAAACGGAAGAAACGCTTTCAATCGTTTTTCATGAATTATTTAAACAGGGGGTAATGTTAGAGGGAATGATCCTAAAACCGAACATGGTCATCTCCGCTCTTGACTGCCCGGAACAGGCATCAGTAGAAGAAGTTGCGGAAGCAACCGTGGAATGTTTCCTCCGTGTTGTTCCTTCCGCGGTTCCGGGAATCTGTTTTCTTTCCGGAGGACAGAGTGAACTGGCTGCTACACAGCATCTTAATGCAATGAATGCCATGAACGATGCTCTGCCCTGGAAATTGAGTTTTTCCTATGGACGTGCCCTCCAGGCGGCTGCTCTGAATGCTTGGGGCGGGAAGTCAGAAAACATCCCTGAAGCGCAAAAAGCATTTTACCACCGGGCACAATGCAATGGCGCCGCAGCATTGGGGCAGTATAGTAATGAAATGGAAAATCAGGTTTAAAGTAAGGGCACTAATTAATTACGACAAGAGTAACCGTATTTACTCTTCTTTATTCATCCAAAATTGAAATGGATTTTGAATGAGAGTGGCATTGTAATACCGGGAATTCCCGATGACTTCTTCTCCTAGCCATGCTGTTCCACATGATATTGTGATAGCCCGCCGAGTGCAGGCTACTTACTAAACTTTTTTCCCCAAGTTGAAAAAGGATTTTTCAGCAACATCATATTGTAGTACTTTACTTGTCCGGTCACTTCTTCACCAATGAAATCCGGTTTTTCAAATTGTTGATCTTTGCTTTCCAGTTCAACTTCAGCTACAACGAGTCCATCATTGACACCGTGAAATTCGTCAATTTCCCAGGTCACACCTTCATAGTCGTGTTTATATCGTGTCTTCTCAATAAGAGGCTGATCACATAATGAGAGTAAATGATCTGCATCCGAAACCGGAATTTCTGTCTCAAATTCATAGCGGGTCATGCCGCTGGCATCGCCGAGACCTTTGATTGTGAGGACACCCTTCTTTGAACCATCTTTTTCAACTGTACGTATCCGAACCGCTCGTTCTTTTTCCGGCTGAAGATAACCTTGACGCATGATGGTACCACTCATGCCTTCCGGTAAGGAAGAAACCAAAAACTTACATTCAATTTCTTTGCCCATTACAATTCCTTTCTAATTTGCCAGTGGTTTATCAATCCATCCAATAACACGTTTAATGGCCTGGAGGTAATTAATATTTTCCACGTCATCAAGGCCTATAGCAATCATAGTTTTTTTAATATCGTCTAACTCTGTGGATTCAGAATTAATTGTTATTACTTTTGTGCCGTTAATCAGAATATTTCCCACTTCACAAATGGTGCCATTTACCATGTAGCCAAACCGTTCTTTCACTACACTGACAGCTTGTAAATCAGGATGTTTCTTAACCATAGCCAGGAATTCATCCATGGTGTATTCGGTTTTTTCAAAGACGGGCATCTCTACTTGAAATGCAGGAAAGATATCACTTTTTAGAAAATTAACTGATATGGGAAATTCTGTTTTTGTCAGTGGATTCCATTGTTCCAATCCGTCAACAGTTTGGACATATGTTTTGATATCCATTTTCCCGTCACGGATTTTAGTATTGTTAATATCATTGGTACGTGACATGATATAGGATTCCCGGGAATGACGAACCTGGAATTTTTCTGGGATTGGAACAGATAATCTTGCCATTCGTTCGGCCTGCTTATTAAAATCCTGTCCAAAGGATCGAAATTCAAACCTGGGTTTGGATATTTCACCTACTTTATGTTTTTCTGTCCCCATTTTAGCTCCTAATGTGCATAATAAGTGTGTTTATTGATAATCAGTAAATCACGAGAATTACATAATTGTATTATTGAAATGTAAACCACACTAATACACTAGTTAATAATGAGTAATCCGAAAAGATAAATATGACTGGATTTATTTAAAAATCTTTTTCTGAAAAATGATATAAAAGCATACCTGAAATAATCAATCCTGGATAAAACGGTTCTATTTCCATTGGATAATGTCCAGAAAAATGTCCATATAAAAACCAAAATATCGCAACAATAACAGGTAATATCATTATAGGAATTATTTTACTATCGTCTAATCTGATTTGGGTAAATGTCATTAAAAATGGCAGGAGAATTCCCGGTACAATAATGGATCCAATAACATACCAGAGTTGTACGACAGAAGGAATACTTAAGGCCAATAACACTGCGATAATAGCCATAGCAACCAACCCTTTGCGAATAGATCTAGTTTCATCCTTCCCGTATTCATCTTTTTGCTGAATCCTTAAGAGAATATCTCTGCCAAAAGTAATGGCAGAAATCAGTCCATTGGAATCGATGGTGGACATGATGGTAGAGAATAATCCTACCAGAAATATACCATAAACAAAAGGAGGGAGGATACGTGAAGCCAGTTCGGGATAGGCCATTGCAGCTTCCTGATTTGGGAATAATGCTATAGCGTAGAGACCTGTTGCAACTGTAAGAATATCAAAAATGAACCAAAAGCAAATTGAGATTAGGATTCCTTTTTTTGCTATGCTAGGGGATCTGGCCGCTGCTGTGCGCTGGTAAAAGCCGGGATCAATAAAAGTCCACATGGCAATTAAAAACCAGACAAGGATATACTGGATTGACTTGCCACCTGTGGGGTCAAAATATCGTTCCGGTAAAGTTGACTTAAGTGTAAGTGGAGAATCACTTAAACCCCAAGCATAGACAAGCAGTAAAATAAATCCAGTGAACATGAAAACAAATTGAAGGCTGTCCGTTCGCACAACAGATCGAAATCCGCCATACCAGATATAAACAAGGCTTAATCCTGTAGAAATAAGGATTGCTGATTGCAATGACCAGCCAATGGTATGCCTTAACAGAATACCAAGACTCAAAATATAGGGAGCAGGAGAGGCAAGTATTAGGATCAGGATTGCGCTGACAATTCCGGCATTATGACCAAAATGATGCTTAAAATGATCAGGGATAGATCGATGAGGGAGATCACGAATTTTAGGAGCTAAAAAAAATGCAAACAGTACCCCAAACACATAATAAGGAAGTGAAAAAATAAACCATGTCTGGATACCGTAATTATACGTGTTTTCACCCACACCTAAAATACCGCCATACCAAGTGGCGACTAAGGTGGCTACAAAACCAGGCAGGCTTAATTTTCGTCCGGCTAAGATGAAGTCTTTGTCATTTTCTTTTGTTGATGATTTATAAAAACCCAGCCAGAGAAGAAGTAAGACATATCCGCCAATGGCTAACCAGTCTAAATAATGCAAAATGATTTCATTCAATATGATTGATAAAAAGCCAAACAGGGTGGGACGTATTTATGGAAAATTCATCATTTTCAGCTTCATTGCTGATACCATTGCAGGCTGGAGGAAATTGTTCATTGTTCAATTCATATTTTAGCCCGGAAGTTGAAATGGAACGTACATGCTCAATTGCAACAATGGAGATTTGTTGTTCTTTCAAAGATGAAAATGTTCTTTTACCCTTGAAACTGTAAATCACAGCGTGGTTTGTTACAAATTTCATTTTTAGTTTTTTAGAGAATTCAGCTAACACATGTAGATTACCTAAACTATGATCTTCTCGTTTCCCCATAGTCCCTAGAACAGTCACGTCGTTCAAATCATTTCCAATACACCAATCCAGTGTTTTTTGAAGATCTGTTTTATTTTGATCCAGAAATGAAATCCATATGCCTTTGAAATCATCTTTTTTGAGTTTTGTGGAATCCATATCACCGATGATAGCATTTGGTGTAACATTATGTTTCATTAATTGGTCTGCGCTACCATCAGTGCAGATAATTGTACCTGCATTTTTCAGGTGGTTTAAGGGAATTGGATGAGAAGGAAATTCACCATTTCCTACTATTACAACAGGATTTTTTATAGAAAAGGATTCACTCATCAAAGATAATTATTAACTAAATAATTCTGGTGATTAATTTAATCAAGTTGCATAACGGGTAATCTATTTAATTTATCCATCGAATAAATTTTAAACTGGCAACAAAATGAAAAATTGGTTTATAAATCAATCTCTTAATCATCCGAAACGGACAATTATCCTATGTTTGGTATTCACGGCTTTCATGGCATCCGGCCTGCGCTTTTTCTATATAGAAGATGATATGATGAAAATCCTGCCGAAGAATATGCCAACCCGTAAAACCTGGGATGCGATTAAAGAGGAATTCGGCAACACAGAATTTGTATATATCGCCTTTGGCCGTCCGGGTGAATCGGTATTTAAAAAGTCAACAATGGCAACCCTGTGGGACCTGACTGAAATGTTGGAAACCATGCCGGAAGTGGATGAAGTGAACTGTATTACCACCATGAACCGGATGGATAATGAGGACGGTTTCCTAATGGTGGACGATCTGATTCCAAGCCGTGAATTAATTCCGGAAGAATTGAACTCTGTTACAGATTACCTGAATCTGAACCCTGAGTTAAAAGTAAGGTTCATCAGTGGCAATGGGGATTATATGAACGTGATGGTGAAGCCGTATGACAGTGCTAAGTTTGATGTACTGGCTATTGAAATCAGAAAATTAGCGGAAGAGTATCTAGAAGGATATGATGTTCATATTGGCGGGGTGCCTTATGTTACAGGTACCATGCCCGCATTAATTCGGGATGACGTATTAATGCTGGTTCGAGCTGGAATGGTGGTTATGGTGCTGATACTGTTAAGTAGTCTCCGCAGTATTCCCGGCGTTTTGATGGTATTTTCCGTTATATTTTTATCGCTGATTTCTATGTTGGGCAGCATGGGCTGGATTTACCACTTCACCGGTTCAGATCGATTTGTATTCAGTTTGGTCAATACCTCTATGCCGATTATCCTGCTGACGATTGCCAATTCCGACGGTGTCCATGTCATGACAAAATTTTTTAAAAAATTGCGGTTATTAAGGGATAAAAAGAAAGCAATTACCCAGACATTGATGTCATTACTCATGCCCATATTTCTCACCAGTTTGACGACAATAGTGGCCTTTTTATCGATGATTTTTTCTCCCTTGGAGGTGCAGACAGGATATGGTGTTTGCATTGCCATCGGCATAACCTGGGCTTGGATTCTTTCGTCCACTTTTCTGCCGTCATTAATCGGACTTAAAAAATGGGATATGGATTCAAAGGCTGTTAAACAATCAGGCTATCTGGAAAACATCATAGATAAATTCGGAAAAAAAGTGCTACACAGTCCCAAAAAGGTTTTGGGTTCCGGAATCATATTGATTCTTGTTGGACTGATTGGAATCAATTGGCTGAATGTGGAAGTGGATATTCAGTCATTTTTCGGGAAAGATACAGAAATACGTCAAAGCCTTGAATTCCTGGATAAAGAAATGGTTGGAACGATGGATCTTCAATTTCGGGTGGAAGGCGATATGAAAGAACCCGTGAATCTAGAATTCATGGAGAATCTTCAGACTTTTCTGGAATCACATCCGCAAGTCACGACTGCTTTTTCTATCACCGATATTATTAAGCAGATGCACCGCACGGTCATGGACGATGACCCGGCATATGAAACCATTCCGGATACACGTGGCAAGGTGAATAACCTGTTTACCATGTATTCCATGTCAGGAGATCCGGATGATTTCAGTTCCCTGGTAGATTATGACTATTCGGTTGGTTTAACGACTGCTTTAATGAGAAATATGTCTTCCAAGGAAATCATCTCATTTGTAGAGGACATTGAAGAATTAATTGCAGAAGATAGCAATACAGATTTAGGGATTACGATCACTGGTATGATGGTTGTGTTCAGAGATTTGGTTGGATTAATCGTCAGATCATCATTTATCAGTATTTCGGTATCCATCATAGTAATTGCTCTCATCGCCGGGTTTTTCTTCAATCGTTTAATCTGGGGTGCTTTGGCTGTTGTTCCCTTGACAACAGCTGTGATTTTGAATTTTGGTTTTATGGGAATATTTGGTATTGATCTGAGTCATATTACGGCCATCCTTTCATCCATTATTATCGGTGTCGGGGTTGATTTTTCTATTCACTATATCTCCCAATACAAACGCCTGGTAAGGCATGGCACAAGACCCGATGTATTAAGCAGGGAAGTTGTGGATGACGTTGGCTATCCCATCATTTTAGATGCGTTATCCAATATGGCTTTCGGGGCGTTGTTGTTCTCGCAATTTTTGCCGATTCAGCACATGGGCGGCTTAATGGTGTTTAGCATGGTTTCCACATCTGTTGGTACACTGACGTTGTTAGCGACCCTGGCGGAAATATTTAAAGTAAGATTGATCAGAAAAAGGGGTTAATAATGAAAAAACTAATACTGTCACCGATATTGTCGGGATTGCTTTTTGCTCAGACTGGCTATGAAATTGCAAAAATGGTGGATGAAAAACCAACTCCGGAGGATATGTCAAATAAAACAAATATGATTTTAACAAACTCCAAGGGCAAATCAAGGACCAATACCATGGCTTCAAAGTCCATGGACGGCAATAAGAAACAGATCATCTGGTTTCTGGAGCCGAAAGATGATAAGGGTGTGGCATTTCTGAAAATTGAACATGATGATAAGGATGATGAAATGCGCATGTGGTTGCCGGCTTTTAAAAAGGTAAGGAGGATATCTGCAAAGAAAAAGGGTGATTCATTTATGGGTTCTGACTTGAGCTATGAAGACATGTCAAACCGCGACATGAGTGAGAACGAATATATGCGACTTGATGATGAAACTGTGAATGAAATTGCATGTTATGTTTTAGAGATCACACCAAAAAAAGAAGCAAAATCTACCTACGCTAAGCATGTTTCCTGGATCGCTAAAGATGGTTTATATGGTGTGCAAGAAAAGTCCTATGACAAGAGGGAAGAATTGAAGAAGAGAAAAGAATTCACGTTCCAAAAAATGAAAAACTATTATGTCATTGAACGGGTTTTTGTGGAGGATGTTCAAAAACAACATACCACAGAGGTAACATTTTCAGATATCCAGGTCGATTCTGGAATTGATGAAAATTTGTTTCAGGAAAAAAATCTTAAACGGCTTCCGTAAAAATAGCAGGAGGGGGACATTATTAGAGATGAGATATCCCCCGGTTATTAGCCAACAGATGGAATCAAATAAATATAGATTCCCATAAAGTGAGAGAAGCTTCCCCCTAATACAAACAGGTGCCAAATGGCATGATTGAAGGGGAGTTTCTCCCAACTATAAAAAATAAGTCCTCCTGTATAAAAAGCACCGCCAATTAGCAACCAAACCACTAATTCAGCAGGTGCTGCGTTTAGAAGGGATTTAAAGACAATCAAACTTAACCATCCCATGACAATATAAGAAACTAGGGAGAGCCTTTTTAATTTATCAAAAAAGAAAATTCTGTGTATAATGCCACCAATTGCCATTGCCCAGACCAATCCAAAAACAGTCCATCCCAACGTGTTTCGTAATGTGATCAGTAAAACCGGTGTATACGTTCCAGCAATCAGCAAATAAATAAATGACTGGTCAAGCGTTTTGAATATTTGTTTTACCCTGCCATTAGAAAAGGCGTGGTAAAGAGTAGAAGACATATACAGTAAAATTAACGTAGTGCCAAAGATACTCACTCCCACGATGCTCCAAGCATCACTATTGTAGCTGGCATAGACTACCATGAGGACCAGTGCAACGATACTCAAAACAGAACCGATGCCATGAGTAATAGAATTGATTAATTCTTCTGCAAAAAATTCTTTAGTAATAGATTTGTGATCGTTCTCCATTTATTATAAACAGTTTAATTTCTAAGCGGTTTCCCTTTTTTCAGCATGTGTCTGATTCTGTCTTGTGTTAATGATTCTCCTGCCAGGGATACGAACACCTCCCGCTCTATGTCCAATAAATATTGTTCGTCTACTTTTTTTGTTAATCCTGCCTTATCTCCGCCGGTCAGGACATACGAAAGTTTTTTCCCGATTTTTTCATCATGATCAGATATTTTTCCTTGGGCTTTAAAACCTTTCAACGCCATAGACATGGCAGTTCTGCCTCCTGCTCCAGGGAGTTTTAGATCGTCCCGAAATTCCGGTGGAGAATAATTTTCAGCTAATTCAAGAGCTTTTTGTTTTGCAGTCCAAATTCGATGATCATTATTGAGTACCACTGTGTCCGTTTTTAGGAGGTATCCCAGGAATTTAGCTTCATCCGCACTGGTGGCAACTTTTGCAAACCCGATGGTTTCAAATGCTTTTTGAACCAAAGGAAAGACATTCAGTCGTCCAGCTTTTCCTGAGTTTTCGATCAGATTAAGTAGGAGACGCAAATTTCCTCCTGCACCCGGGATTAACCCCACACCAACTTCTACAGCACCAATGTAGAGTTCTGCCAATGCAACTCTGTGTGCAGTCGGTCCGATAAATTCAAAGCCACCACCAAGTGTCAAATGAAAAGGAGCAGCAACCACAGGTGCTTTTGAAAACCGGATTTTTTGTGTCAAATCCTGAAATATCTTAACAGTTTGTTCTAAACCATCCCAGTCTCCGTTTTCACAAAATTGGAGAATACCTGCTAAATTTGCACCAGCACAAAAATTTTGTCCCTGATGTCCAATGATCATAGCTTTGTACTTACCAGCTTCAAGCAAATCAAGGCCTTCATGTATTATTTGTAAAATGGAACCATCAATGGGGTTCAAAACAGGTTGAAGAATAGAATGAAACTCTACGTTTATGATTCCATCTCCTACATCGATTATACTTGCACTCCAATGTTTTGTAACTAGGTTTCCGGAAGATTTTTTCAAATTTAAATTCAGAGATTTTTTATCCTGTTTCTCTGCTTTGAAATCTTTCGATACCATATCATAAAAATATCGGGATCCTTTAGAAATTTCATAAAAGTGATTTTTCCCGGAAGCAAGCATATCTTGAACCCATTTTGGAACTTTCTTTTCTTCAGCATTCATCCTATCCACGGAGCGGTCTAGGCCGATAGCATCCCAAGCTTCGAAAGGGCCCAGCTCCCACCCAAAACCCCATTTTAGGGCATTGTCTACATTAACAACATCATCGCATATCTCAGGAATTCTGTTTGCAGAGTAAATGAGTGATCTGGAAAGAACTTCCCAAAAGAATTTCCCAGCTTTATCATCGCTATATGCCATAGCAGCAATTTTTTCTCCGGTTCTTTGGTGACCCTTGGCTAGCCGGAATCCATCAAACCGTACTTTTTTTTGTGAACTATATTCCATTGTTTCCAAGTTCAAGGATAGAATTTCTTTATCTTTTGTTTTTTTATAAAATCCTGCTTTTGTTTTTGCTCCCAGTCGCCCGTCTTTAATCAAGTTATTGATAAAATCTGGAATTTTAAAAATTTCCCGTTCCTCATCATTTTCACCTCGATCATAGCTGGTTTGTGCTACATGAGCCATTGTATCAAGTCCAACAATGTCTGCGGTACGGAATGTGGCGCTTTTTGGCCTCCCCACAATTGTCCCGGTGAGTTTATCTACTTCTTCCACTGTAAGACCCATCTCTCGGGCCAATTTTAGTGTGAGCATCATTCCAAAAGTTCCTATGCGGTTGGCGATGAAATTTGGAGTATCCTTCGCATGGACAATTCCCTTGCCCAAAACATTTTCACCAAAATCAGCCATTAATGTGTATACCTCATCCGAGGTTTCGGGACCACGTACGAGTTCCAGCAAACGCATATACCGTGGAGGATTGAAAAAGTGAGTAATCATGAACCGGGTTTTGACATCATCAGAAAAAACGGAAATTAAATCCTCAAGAGGAATGCCTGAGGTGTTGGAGGTCAAGATAGCTGAATCTTTCAAGTGAGGGATCAGGTTTTGGTAGACAATATGTTTAATGTCCAGCCGCTCTGCCACCGCTTCCAGAACCCAATCAACTTCTTTAATTTGTTCCATGTGATCATCATAATTACAAGGAGTAATCAGTTCTGTATTTTTTGGTTTATACAAAGGAGCAGGTTTCAAAGAAGAAAGTTTGGCAATTCCCTGCTCTGCGAGTTCTTGTGATATATCAAACAAAAAGGATGGAATCCCGGTGTTTGCCAGATGGCCTGCAATCTGGGCGCCCATGACACCTGCCCCCAAGACAGCTACTTTTTGAATTTTTTCAGACATATAAATTCCTTATTATTTAGGATGGTCGTTTGATAACTGTTGCTATCCCCTGTCCACTGCCAATACACATAGTCGCCAGACCGCAGGATAGATCATTCTGTTCCAGAACGTTGATGAGGGTAGTAATAATTCGTGTTCCAGAACATCCCAAAGGATGCCCCAAGGCAATCGCTCCTCCATTGAAATTAACTTTATCCATATCCCAGCCCCCCTCTCGGATGACATACAGGGATTGGGCGGCAAAAGCCTCATTTAATTCGATAGCGTTGATATCATCTAATGTAAGCTCAGCTTTTTTCAAAGCCTTTTTGGTAGCAGGAAGAGGTCCCTTGCCCATGTGTGTCCATTCTACGCCGGCAACAGCTCTTGAGACAACCTTGGCCCGGACTTTTAATTTATTTTTTTCAGCAAAGTCACCACTGGTAATTAATATGGCGGATGCTCCTATTGAAATGGGACTGCTCGTGGCAGCGGTGATGGTTCCGTTTTCTATAAAAGCTGGTTTTAGGTTTTTTATTTTTTCCATGTCAGGTTCCCGGGGGCCCTCATCTTTTTCAACTGTTGTTTCTCCATAAACATCAATAGGGATCAACTCGTTATCAAATTTTCCTTCGGCTGATGCTTTAAGAGATTTTTGATGAGACTGGATAGAAAATTCCTCCTGATCCTTCCGGGAAATATTTCCATCTTTTGCAAGATTTTCTGCTGTTTCTCCCATCCCGATGTAGAATTCCTGTTCTGCGAGCTCTGGGTGAAAGTCCGGGGCAAAACCACCCATGGGAACAGAGAACATATCTTCAACACCTACAGCAAGGCCTACGTCAATATCACCGCTTTCTATGGAGGTGCTTAATTGATGGAGAGCATCCATGGAGGAGCCGCAGAAGCGGTTAACCACTTTTCCTGCTGTTTCAATCGGCAACCCTGCGAGAACTCCTACTGATCGTCCGATAATCATCCCTTGTGGCCCCTCCGGGAAAGCACAGCCTACGACCACGTCTTCAATTTTTTCCGGTTTTACTTCGAGGTTTCTTGCCAATAGACCTTTTATAACTTGGGCTGCCAGATCATCAGGGCGGACGCCAATCAAATTGCCATTTTTGATACCAATGGGAGAGCGAACTGCATCGATGATAACTGATTTATTATTCAAAATAGACTCCTGAATATATTTTTTCTAAAATGGATAATCCTTCTTAACATATGCTTTTTCTGCTATTCGCCGTTTTAGTCCGATAATGTCAGTTGATAAAAGCATCTTGGTTTGAAAGATTCTAAGGTCATCAATAATTTTTTCTGAAAGATGGGCACGATAAATTCCGTTCAACCCTGTAAGGGCAAAATTTAAAAGTTTCAGGCAAACTTCTGCTGTATGAACTTTAGAAACATCTACAGCAGTACCTTCCAGATTAATTTTTCCCACACCTTGCTGAACCCGTGCAATGGTGCTCTCTGCTGTGTATATTTCTATAAACATATTTGCCAAGATCTCTGAGAGCTGTTGTTCGTGTTGTAAATCCTGTCCAAACTGACAAAGTGCTTCATGAAATAAGTAGAGAGCCAGGCGTTTTCCTGTTTCAATGGCCTGGGCTTCACGGTTAAGAATTTCGTTTTTGCTTGGTTTCTCCACATGACCAAAGATGTTATCAAGTTTTTGGATGGCATCTCGAATAGGGAGTTCTTCCATAAGAGCTTTTTTTATCATATAACCAGTGATGATTTGTCTGTTTATTTCATTAGTTCCTTCCCATATTCGATCTATGCGTGCGTCCCTATAAGCCCCAGCCATTGGGTATTCTTCAATAAAACCGTATCCTCCCAATATCTGAACTCCATTATCAGCGCAGAGTGCTGCAGTTTCGCTTCCATACACTTTTGCCATAGACGCTTCGATAGCATACCGCTCTGTTGCTTCGCCCATATGAATATAATAATCAGGATCAGACTTATCCAGGAGATCTGTCGCATCTTGAATAAGTCCAATAGTGCGGTAGATCATGCTGTCAGCAGCGAAACTGCGAATTACCATATCTGCTATTTTGCCTTTGATAACATCAAAGTTAGTGATGGCCTGTCCAAATTGTCTCCTTTCAAGACCATAATTAATAGCCCCTGCAGTTATTATTTTGGCACCCCCTAAATCCGAAGCAGCTAGTTTGAACCTTCCCATATTTAATGTATTGAACGCAATGGTTGCTCCCTTGCCAATTTTATACAGAAGATTTTCTACAGGTACCTTTGCATCTGTAAAAGTAAGTGAAGTGGTGGAACTGCCCTTCATACCCATTTTCTTCTCCTCAGCACCTATCCCAAAACCTGGTGTATCCCGATCAACAATAAATGCGCTGAATTTATCTCCTTCTACCTGTGCAAAAACTATATATACCTGACCCCAGCCCCCATTTGAGATGAAGATTTTTTCCCCATTCAGGATATAGTATTTTCCATCGTCAGAAAGGACAGCGCTTGTCTTCCCAGAAAGGGCATCTGAACCTGCAGAAGGCTCTGTAAGACCATACGCACCTATCCATTCTCCAGTAACAAGTTTTGGGAGATATTTTTCTTTTTGTTCTGGTGTACCAAACCAAACAATTGGGAGAGATCCTATCCCAGTTTGAACGCTCCACGTAACTATAAAAGAAGCAGAACTCCCGGCCATAAGTGATTCAGCAACAATAGCAGATGTAATCTTATCAAGATCCATCCCTCCATACTCTTCAGGAATATTAACACCTAATAAACCTAATTCTCCAATTTCTCGAATAAGACTCAAGCTTAGCTCTTTATTGAATTTTTCAATTTCTTCTTTATTTTCTAAAACTCGTTTTCTTGCAAATTCCTTAACCATTTTTTCAATTTCGCCGTGTTCATCAGAAAATTGTTCCCTGGTAAATATGGGGTGTTCTCCTATTGGCTGTATAAGGAAGCAGCCTCCTGTTTTATATTTATTTATTGCTGAATTCATTCACAGATCCTTTGCCACTAGATTTATTGATTAAACCGGATAAAATAAAATTGGTAATTGTATTGATATATTCTCTCGCACTAAGGCCGTGAGCGTCAAATAGTGTAAACCAGATAATTCCTTCGATGTTAACCATAATGGAAAGAGCAGTAACACGAACGTCTAAATTTTTAAATTCTCCTGATTTTACTCCCTTATTAATGATCCTCTCAAGAAACTCTAAAAATTTTGTATATACCCTATCGACCTTCTTGTGAAAATCTTCATCTCGTCCTGCAAGAGACCAGAACTCCACCAATGCTTTAAAGGCTGAAGGGTCTTGTTCATATTGCAGGATAAAATAGTCAAATACATCTTTTAATTGATCAGCAGCGGAATCGTCTTCTTCAACGATATGGTTAATCACGGTGCTGTATTTGATGACCCAGTAGTTGACTAAATTCAGGTATACTTCTTTTTTAGATTTATAATACCAGTAAATAGCTCCTTTGCTCATACTGGAGAGATCGACAATATCATCCATCCTACTGTTTTCATATCCTTTGCTTATGATAACTTTAAGAGCTGCGTCCATGATTTGTTCTTTTCGCTGAATTTGTCTGGTATTATTCATAAATCTAAACCGACCGGTCAGTTTAGTTTACTGTTTATTTCTTTTCTAGTCAAGAAAAAAAGTGTATTGACTATGCATAATTTATGTTATATTCTCTATTGATAATAAGTCTCAATAACAATAATATAAAGGAAAATCAATTGACATACTGTAAAATAAAACCTGTTCTGATAGCTTTTTTGGCTCTCACCTCATCTATTATTAAGGGTGATAATCGATCCTATGTCTGGACGTACGAATACAAAACTATGGAGAGAGGTAAGGCAGAATTTGAACACTACCTTACTTTTAAAGCACCAAAAATGGATTCTTTAGCCGGATCAGTTACAACTGTTCATAATATTGAGTTCGAGTTCGGGATGAATGATAAATTTGATTTTTCTATTTATCAGAATTTTGAGCAGCCCGCTGGTGGTGCATTTCAATATTCAGGGTATAAATTACGTGCCCGTTACAAGTTTGGAGAGAAGAATCAATATTTGATGGATCCGTTATTGTATTTTGAATATAAAGGAAAACCCGATTTTACCAAGCATGTTCTTGAAGGTAAATTAATTTTAGCAAAAGATTTTGAATCATTTCATTATGCAATAAATCCTGTCTTTGAAATCGAGTATGAAGATGGAGAAAAGGAATATGAATTAAAATATAATGCCGGTAGTTGTTACAGAATTAATGAGCTTCTTAGAATTGGTTTGGAAATAAAAGGCGGAAAAAACGGTCATTACCTGGGGCCCGTCATTTCCCATGGGAAAGACACCTTTTGGGTTGCTTTGGGTTCTGCATTTTCACTTACTAAAATAATAAATAATAAGCCTGAGTTCATGTTGCGGATGATTTTAGGGATTCATTTATAGACAAAACATACTGGGAAATATTCGATATTATTCCCAACCCCATCTAGTTGTAAAAATGTAAATTCATACATGATGAAACGAAAATTACAGCTTATAGTATCGCTATTTTCCCTTCTTTTTATCTGTGGGTGTTATAGTCCAAAAACCATTATTGATTCTGTAGCCAAGAAGGAAATATCTCCAGAGATTACCATTCATGAGCTTAAACAGCATATCGCATTTCTTGCTTCTGATTCATTAGAGGGGAGAAAGCCCGGTACAGGTGGCGGTAGAATTGCTGCAGAATATATTGCAGAGGAAATCTCAAAAACCGGGTTATCTCCAATAGAGAAGAACAGTTTTCAATATTTTGATGTGGTCACTTCAATCAGTGCCGGGGACAATAATACTTTCAGGTTTAAAGACTTTAATGGAGAAGCAGAAATGGATTTTACTCCCCTTTCTTTTTCCGAAAACGGGGACGTAACCGCGCCTGTCATTTTTGCAGGATATGGATTTGATGTCAAAACCGACAGTATTTCATGGAACGACTATAGCGGGTTAGATGTAACCGGGAAATGGGTTATGGTGCTCCGAGGCGACCCGGAGGACAATCCCCATGGTATATTTTCTGAACACAGTTCCCTTCGGAAAAAAACCCTGGTAGCTCGTGATCACGGAGCAGCTGGTATTTTGTTTTTATCCGGCCCGGAATTTGACGAAGCCGACGAGCTGATTCCACTTGTGTATGACCAAAGCCAAAGCGGTTCAGCGATTCATGCAATTCACATTAAACGATCTGTAGCAAATAGGATCATCAAGGAAAGCGGTTATACTATTTCACAACTGGAACAGCGTTTGATCAGCGACAGAAAACCGGTTAGTTTCATCGTACAGGAAGAAATTACAGCATCAACCGATCTGGTGAAGCAAACGGTTACAACTCAGAATGTTGCAGGAATTCTCTACGGAAGTGACCCGAGGTTAAAAGAGGAAATTATTGTTATCGGTGCTCATTATGATCATCTGGGATTTGGAGGTGCACATTCCGGTTCGCGAAGACCAGACACATTGGTAATTCATAATGGTGCAGATGATAACGCTTCGGGAGTTGCTGCCATCCTTGAAATAATAGAAAAACTGAAAGCAGAACAAACAAAATTGAAAAGAAGCATCCTGTTTCTTTCTTTCGGAGCGGAAGAAATGGGACTGTTGGGTTCTAAATATTTTGTAAATAATCCATTGGTAGACTTAGGAAAGATCAAATTGATGTTTAATCTGGATATGGTTGGTCGCTTGGATTCGACCACAAAAGCAATAACAGTTGGCGGAACTGGTACTGCTGTTGGTTTAAGTGACCTTGTCCAGCGATTTGCTGAAGGAGAAGATTTGAATGTAAAACTTTCTTCAGAAGGGTATGGCCCATCAGATCATACATCTTTCTATGTTGAAAATATCCCTGTATTATTTTTCTTTACAGGTGTTCATGAAGATTATCATACTCCTGAAGATGATGTGGAAAAAATCAATCTTTCAGGAGAAAAACTAGTTGCAGAATTTGTGCATGATTTAATCATTGAGGCAGCAAATGTACCGGAATCGCTGGTATATCAGGAGGCAGGGCCAAAAGAACAACCGTCCGGCAGGCGCCGGTTCAAGGTTACACTCGGGATCATGCCAGACTATGCATCCGAAGGAGGAGAAGGACTCCGGGTGGATGGTGTTATAAACAATAAACCAGCAAAGCGTGCCGGCATTGAAAAGGGAGATGTAATCGTTGCAATGGATGGGAAGCCAGTCAAGAATATTTACGATTATATGTATAGATTGGAAGAATGCAAACCGGGACAGAGGATCAATGTAGATGTGCTGCGAAATGGAAAAAAAATTACACTGGTAGTTGACCTTTAAAGTATTTTACATAATTTTTAGTTTTTCTCTTCTGAAATATTAATAATGGCAAGTACACTAAATAAATTTTTTCGTACTGCCAAAATAATAACCGGATTAGTTCGAGGAGAAAATGCACATTTAAGGAAATTGGTTCACTCGAACGAATCATATCCCGGTCTAAATAATGAAAGCACGCCAATGCGGGTGTTTTATCCAAAAAATTCCACTGAGCACACATTAATAATTTATCCAGGAGCATCACCATCTGCGGAAGAACATCCTACAATGAATTTGTTGGCTAAGGCACTGTCGGATGCAGGTTACTTGGTATTTTTACCACGAATTCCTCCTTTGAAAAAATTAATAATTTCCTCTGAAATTGTCAGTTGGATGGGACATTTTTTTCAATGGGTACAAACGAGGGAAAATGTACATAAAGATAAGATAATTGTAATAGGGATCAGTTTTGGAGGTGCCATGGTCCTTAAAGCAAGCCTGGGAAATGAGTTCCAAAAACACCCGCCAAAGTCAATGCTGGCATATGGCACCTATTATGATGTTGAAACTGCGCTACGGTTTCTTTTAACCGGAAAACTAGAGGTTAATGGAGTTGAAAGAATTATACAGGCAGATGAATGGGGTTTAATTGTACTGTTTCATAACTATTTATCCAGAGTTGATGTGGGATATGATACAACAACTGCTCAAAAGATTCTTAAACTAAGTATACAAGAAGATCAGGAGGGCATTGATACAGAATTGGAAAAAATCTCAGAGAAAGATAAGGAACTGATCACTCATATACTTAGAGGAGAGATCAGTTCTGAAATTGAGAGAATCATAGATTTATTTTGGAAAAAATTCCAAGATGAGTTTATCAGTATTTCTCCAAGATACTGGTGTGACCAGGTCACTCAAAAGGTATTTGTCATGCACGGAGCTAATGATTCTATGTCCCCTTTTACCGAATCAATAAAATTGGCAGATGGCTTGGCAGATAGCCGTTTGCTAATATCCTATATGTATGAACATCGGGAAATAGCGACACACAGAGGAATATTCTTTCAAATAAAGGAATTATTGAAAATATTTTTTTTCCTATTTGAATTTATTCGATATAGTGAACGAAAGTAAATCTTTTAGAAATTAGGTCCGGTGTGTGTGCCTGTGATTTTTGTAGTGAGGAAGGTAAATGCATCCTCCACGGAATCACAAATAGTAAACAGATCTAAATCTTTCTTGGACACAGTTCCTGCTTTTATGAGATATTCCCAATTTATTGTATTATCCCAGAAATTTTTTCCATAGAGAACAATGGGTATAGATTTCTTTATTTTTTTCGTCTGGATCAAAGTCAGGATTTCCATCAATTCATCCAGGGTTCCGAAACCGCCGGGAAACACCACTAAAGCTTTAGCAAGGTACGCCATCCAGAATTTTCGCATGAAAAAATAATGAAATTCCATGTACAGCTCCGGGGTAAGCCATTTGTTTCCGGATTGTTCAAAGGGCACAGTGATATTTAAACCAATTGTCAATCCCTTTGCCTCGGAAGCTCCTCTGTTGGCTGCTTCCATAATGCCGGGGCCTCCACCAGAGGTGATGATGTATCGGTGTTTGGAGTTTTTTCTCTTTTTACTCCAATAGGTTAATTTTTTTGCTAAGGCTTTCGCATCCTCATAATATTGACTCATGGTTAAATCGTGTTCAAGTTTTTTCCGCATTTGTCTGGAAGGGGATTTGGACGCTTTTTTCAGGGCCTGTTCCGCCTTCTGTTTCGAAACCAATCGTGCAGAACCAAAAAAAACGATGGTGTCCTCAATATGATTTCGTGAAAACCGTTGGCGTGGGCCAAGATATTCAGATAGAATACGAAGTGACCTTGCCTCAGGACTGGTATAAAATTCTTCATCAGAATAGAAGTGTTTTTTGGGTTGTATCTCGGACATTATTTATCTCCTTTAAAAAAAACAATCTAATATAAATTTTGTGTATATCAGGATAAAAATTGATATTCCACTATTTGATTGTCTCTTCTTCCATCCTTACTTTCCAAGGAATGAAACAATTTCTTTTAGGAGTCTTTATTTTATTATCAGGTTGTTCATCACCACCATCAAGTCCGGTAGATGCCGGCATCTCGTCGGATTTGCCTCAAGGACATGAAAGTGATTACACTGTCTGGACATTTCTGGAAAAATATCCATCAGAAAAATTGGTTTTAGAGACGTTAGGACTTCCGGATTCTGTCTGGATAGATGAGAAGATGGAATTTAAAATGTTGTATTATTTCCTGCCGGAATTACAGGACTACAATTCTATTGAAATTAATTTAAAGACAGGAAAAACTGCAGGTTTTGAGTGGGATTAAAGATTCGTCATTGAAAATGTTTATCTTGCAGAGGTAAACTCCACCGGCATAAATGGCGAAAAATCCTATCAAAATTGCACCTTCCATCTTATCTGCAGATTTTTCACGTCTGTATTCTGCCCTTGATATTTGCGAAAAAGGTGGTGCAGAGTACATCCATGTGGATGTAATGGACAATCATTTTGTACCAAATTTGACCATTGGACCTATCGTCGTCAAATCTATAAAACCTTTGACAAAAATATTTATGGATGTACATCTTATGGTAGAGCGTCCTGAAGATTTAATCAAACCATTTGCAGATGCAGGTGCAGACGGGATTACTTTTCATGTAGAATCAGCAGAGAATCCGGGCCTGGTTATTGATTTAATCCGATCAGCAAATAAACAGATTGGAATTTCTTTAAAACCACAAACTCCCTTTTCTATGATAGAACCCTTTTTGGATCAGATTGATTTGCTTCTTATCATGAGTGTGGAGCCCGGATTTGGAGGGCAGGAATATATCCCCGGTTCCACTAAAAGGATCGAAGAAATTCACCAGAGATTGATAGTATTGGGACTCAGGAATAGAATACTCATGGAAATAGATGGTGGAATCAAATTGACAAATGCTAAAAAAGTAGCGAACGCCGGGGCCGATATTTTGGTGGCAGGATCAGCAATATTTCAATCTGAAAACCCGATCGAAACCATTCAAAATTTTAAAGAAATAACCGCATGAAATCATACAGGCAATTATCTTCGTTTGACGAATGGTTACCAGAAGAAAAAGACCAGTTCAGTGTCAATGTTATCAAAGGACTAATTATGGATGGAGTGAGAAAAGCGAATTCCGGACATACTGGAGGACCTTTATCATCATCAGATTTTGCATACCTCCTTTTTTCTGATTTCCTTACACAGGACCCTGACAATCCTGATTGGATTGATCGTGACAGATTTGTTCTGTCAATCGGACATGAATCTATGCTCCTGTACACGTTATTACATCTTTCAGGAAGGTTGACGATTGATGATTTAAAAAAATTCCGTCAACTCCACAGCAAAACACCTGGCCATCCAGAAGTAGATAATCCTGGGGTGGAAGCCACAACTGGGCCGCTGGGGCAGGGAGTTGGAATGGCTGTTGGAATGGCTTTAGCAGAAGTGTTCCTAGGCAAACTTTTCAGCAATGAACTTTTTAACCCAATTGACCACTTTACCTATGTTTTAGCTGGTGATGGTGACCTTCAGGAACCGGTTGCGCTTGGAGCGGCTGCCTTGGCCGGACACTGGAGATTGTCAAAACTGATCATGTTCTATGATTCAAACCAAGTTCAGATTTCAGGTGAAACTTCTAGGTCAGATTCAACAGACACAGCAGCAGTATTCGAAGGGCTTGGATGGCATGTTCAAATAATTGATGGGCATGATCATAGCACTGTTCGGAGCGCAATTCAGAAGGCTCAGGTCATTGACCGGCCAAGCATCATTATTGGCAACACTATTATGGCAAAGGGTACCGCATCTATGGAAGGAAGTCCAGGCACTCATGGATCACCCCTTCCTCATGATGAAATAGCTTCCACGAAAAAAGGGTTGGGATTACCCGAAGAAACTTTTTTTTCACCGAAAGAAGTGCAAGACCATTTTCAGCACAGGTTCACCCACCTGAAAACAAAGGTACAGGAATGGAACGAATCCCTTTCTTCTGTGCAAAACAACAAAGATTTTGCTCAATTATGGACTCAGGTAATGGAGGGAAATCTCCCTGAATTAGACTTTCCCGAATTTGATGATGGTGTTTCTTTGGCAACACGAAAAGCTTTTGGAATAACACTGGAAAAATTTGCGGAACACCTTCCAAATATTCTTGGGGGATCTGCTGATTTGGAACCCTCAAACTGTACTGGCGGGTTTGCAAAAATAGTTGGTGATTTTCAACACAATAACCCGGCTGGCAGAAATTTGACTTTTGGCGTACGTGAATTTCCCATGTCCACTATTCTAAATGGGATTGCACTGCATGGAGGAATTATTCCATTTGGCGGTACTTTTCATGTTTTTTCCGATTACAGTCGGCCTGCTATTCGGCTTGGAGCTTTGCAGAAGATCAGAGTAATTCACGAATTTACCCATGATTCATTTTACGTCGGTGAAGATGGCCCTACGCACCAACCGATTGAACAAACCATGTCATTGAGAACCATTCCAAATCTTCTGGTTTTCCGCCCAGCAGATGCTAAAGAAACCGCTGTCTGTGTCAAACTTGCATTGGAATCAAAGCATACACCCAGCGTTTTGTTGTTGACAAGACAGGGAGTTCCGGTATTTTCAGAGCCAGCTCACCAAATTGAAGCAGGTGTACGAAAAGGCGGTTATATTATTCAAGACAGTGAACGACCTGAAATAAATCTTGTTGCAACAGGATCAGAAGTATCTCTCGCGTTGGAAATAGCAGAAAAAATGAAAGACAGGCAAATTCGTGTTGTGAGTCTCCCCTGCTGGGAAATTTTTGATCAACAGTCTGAAACGTACCGGAATGATATCATTCCAAACCGGGGTTGTTTAAATGTTTCCATCGAAGCAGGAATTACACTAGGATGGCAGAAATACGTTGGGATAAATGGAATAACCATTGGTCTGGATCATTTTGGAATGTCCGCTCCTGCCACTGAGCTTGCAAAAGAATTTGGATTTACCGCCGAGCAAATAATAGCAAGAATACATGATCATCTTTCCACACTGCTTTAAGGAGAAAATATGAGAATCCACCTTGCCACAGACCATGCCGGATTTGATCTTAAAGAAACTGTTAAAACTTATCTGCAAGATCATGGCTATGATATTCTAGATCATGGCGCACACGAGTTCAATAAGCTTGATGATTATCCAGATTATATTTTCCCTGCTGCCTATGCAGTATCGGAAGAACCTGAAAGTTTCGGAATCATCTTTGGCGGGTCAGGACAGGGAGAAGCCATGACCGCAAACAGAGTAAAGGGCGTGAGAGCAGCAGTGTATTATAACGGCCCGGAAGAAATTGTCAAACTTTCACGATCTCACAATAATGCAAATATTTTGTCTATTGGCTCTCGGTTTTTAGATGAAAAAAAGGCAATTCATATTATTGAATTATGGTTGAATGGAGCATTTGAAGGCGGAAGACATGACAGCCGTATTCGAAAGTTAGATAGATAAATTGTATCGCAGTATTTTTGCACTTAATAATTTGGTTCACATGGTTTTTCCAACCTAATTTTATTTATCGATTCTCTAAGTCGAATCACCTACGTACCCAGTAGATTGGTATAAGGTGTAAGACCGGTACGGTTCTGAGGGAAACTTTGGAATTAGCTCCCGGCTGCTGTGAAGCAGGTTAAATTGGAAAGAGAATGAACTTACAAACATATACTCATACAAACATTAGTGACGGTAAATCCACCCCGGATACCGACATTCTTGCTGATCAATTTTCCCGTACCTTTGATTATATTCGTATAGCCGTTAATGAACAATGTAACCTTCGGTGTGTCTACTGTATGCCGGGAAACGGTATTCACTTTAAGTCCGAGGAAAACCTGCTAAGCACAAATGAGATTCTTCGAATAATCGATGTTGTATCTCAATTGGGTGTCAAAAAAATCAGGTTGACAGGAGGCGAACCGCTTCTGAGAAAGGACATTATTGAATTGATAGAAAATGCGAATAACATTCAAAATGTTGAATCTATTCATTTGACAACTAACGGGTTGCTGTTAGAAAAAAATGCATCTAGACTCAAGAACGCTGGACTCCGTGGAATTAATATCAGTCTTGATACATTAAACGACCAAAAGTACGTTAAAATCACAAGGCGAAATAGCCTGGCCCAAGTAAAAAAAGGTATTGAAAAAGCCATTCAACTCGGGTTTTCATCTGTTAAAATCAATGTGGTTGCAATGCGGGGATTTAATGATGATGAAATTGAACATTTTGCTGAATTATCCAGAGTCAATCCAATTACAGTGCGTTTTATTGAATTAATGCCTTTTGATACTCATCAGATATGGAAGACAGGAAAATTCTATAGTGCTGAGAAAATTACAGAAGATCTAACCAAACAATATCCTGCGCTTACCCCCTGTAATGGATCCAAAACTGAACACAGGGTTTTCCACATTCCTGGTTATTGTGGCAAGATTGCTATTATACCTTCCTATACCAGAGACATCTGTGGCACATGCAACCGAATACGCTTGACAGCAGATGGAAAAATTTTAAACTGTCTTTACACTCATAAAGAATTTGATTTACGAGGTGTAATTCGGAACGGCAGTAACAACACAGATATCGTGAACTTATTCAAGCAGGCCATGTGGGGGAAAATGGAAGATGGCTGGATTGCACAAAAAATGGGAAACGACCAACGGGAAAGTATGACTCAAATTGGAGGATGATATGAATGAATTCTCACATTTAGATAAAGATGGTCACGTCAAAATGGTTGATGTGACAGATAAAGTTTCCACCGTCCGTATCGCTAAGGCGGAAGGCAAGATAACCATGCTTCCGGAAACTATTACAGCAATTATGGATGATGTTATTCCAAAAGGAAACGTACTGACCACTGCCAAGATAGCGGGCATCCAGGCGGCGAAAAGAACATCCGAAATTATCCCCATGTGCCATCAGTTGAACCTCTCATTTGTAGATCTGGAATTTGAGCTGGGCAGAGAGCAAATCATGATCCGATCGATTGTTAAAACACGGGAAGCAACAGGCGTAGAAATGGAAGCGCTCGCAGCTGTTTCTACAGCAGCCCTGACAATATATGATATGTGTAAGGCTGTGGATAAGACCATGACCATCGGTGCAATTAAGCTGGTGGAAAAGATTGGTGGAAAATCGGATCATGCGGTTGAGTATCGGCCAAGCGTTGGAATCATCACCATGAGCGACAGTGTTTCTGCCGGCAAGAGTGAAGATAAATCCGGCCCCATACTGGTTAAAGGTTTTACTGATTCTGGATGTAAAGCGGATCATCAAAAGATATTGCCAGATGGATCTGAAGAACTCATGCCAACGATTGAATCCTGGATTAAAGATGGAGTGGAACTGATTATAACCACAGGCGGCACTGGACTGGGGCCCCGTGATTTGACCATTCAAATGGTAGAGAATAAATTTGACTCCAAATTACCTGGTATTGAGCAAGCACTCCACGCATATGGCCGCGGCAAGGTAAAAACAGCCATGCTGTCACGACTGACAGCTGGAGTTATAAACGGGGCAATTGTCATTTGTCTACCTGGAAGTACCGGTGCGGTCAAAGATGCGCTAGAGGTGTTAATTCCAACTATTTTTCATTCGTTTCACATGATGAAGGGTGAAAAACATTAATGGAATACTTGCTCCCATTATTGTTTTTATTGGTTGCTTTCATCTATTCTAGTGTTGGATTAGGTGGCGGATCGTCCTACACTGCACTTATGGCGATTTTTGGAATCAGTTACCAAATTATTCCCACCACATCATTAACCTTAAACCTGATTGTTACCTCTATCGGCGTGATAAACTTCTGGCGTAACGGCCATGGCCGGATGAGTTTAATTGTACCGTTTATGATCACGTCCATTCCCTCGGCCTATCTAGCGGGGACATTGATACTGTCCAAGGACATATTTCAACTGTTGTTATTAATGACACTTATGCTGGTGGTAATAAGAATTTATTTCCTTAACAACCTCAAGTTTTCCTTCCAATTATCCGGTGTAATAAAGTGGGTTTTTATTTTAGGTTTGGGTGCTGTTCTTGGATTTGTAGCCGGAACTGTTGGAGTCGGTGGCGGGATATACCTGGTGCCATTGATTATCATGTTTGGTCTGGGAAGTGAAAAGGAGGCTGCCGCCGCCGGAGCCGTATTTATCTGGGTGAATTCCTTGGCGGGAGTTATTGCCAGAACTCAGGAAGGCACTTTTGATCTTGACTTTATTCTTCCTCTTTCTGGTGCTGTGATTGTAGGGGGATTTGCTGGTTCTTATTTTGGATCATCCAAATATGAAGCGAAAACCATTCAAAAAATCATGGGGGCAGTAATCATTATTGCCATCATCTTTTTATTAAGGGAAATTCTATGATACCTGTTAAAGAAGCTAAATCCATCATTCATAAACATATTCCATTGTCAGGCACTGAAACCGTTTTATTGAAGGATGCTGGAAATAGGATTCTTGCGCAGGATATTATAGCAACGTTTCCAATGCCCAGCTTTGATAATTCTGCCATGGATGGATTCGCGGTTCGCGCAGTTGATACAAAAGGTACAGACCAGTCATTTCCTGTCACATTGAAAATGATAGGTGTGAGCTCCGCAGGTTCCCCTGGTGATATCACTCTTGGTCCCGGTGAATGTGCTCAATGTATGACCGGTGCGATAATTCCAAATGGTGCTGATGCAATTGTTATGGTGGAAGATACTAGCGGATTTTCCGATACAGATTCAGTTCAGATATTTCAGGAAGCTAAAATCGGGAAACATATTCGCAAAAAAGGAGAAGAAATTCAAGATGGAGATGTGCTGATTCCCAAAGGTACATGCATTACACCCAATGAAATCGGCACGTTGGCTACTTTTGGATATGGAGAAATTTCTGTGGCGCAAAAACCGCGCATTGCTATCTTTGGTACAGGGGATGAATTGGTGGAGCCGGGGATTAAATTAAAACCGGGACAAATCTATAATTCCAATCTCTATATTTTTGCAGAGTTGGCTGAAAAATCCGGGGTGGAAGTCATCATGCGGGATGTGATTAAAGACGATAGAAAACTGTTGCGTGCATTTTTATCGAAAGCGTTGAAAACCTGTGATATGGTCATTTCTTCTGGCGGTGTATCCATGGGACGGTTTGATTATGTGCGGGATGTTCTCATGGAATTGGGTGTGAAGGAACATTTCTGGAAAGTTGCCCAGAAACCGGGGAAGCCATTCTTTTTTGGAACGGGTGAATCCACACTCATATTTGGGTTGCCGGGGAATCCCATATCGTCTTACATCGGGTTTATGGAATGGGTCTGGCCGGTGCTGGATGTCATGATGGGAAAACCTGAACAAAACTTTTTAACCGGTATATTGAAGGCATCTTTTCCCCGGGAAAAAGTTAAATGTCGATTCCTGTTTGGTAAAGCCTGGATGGAGGATGGAAAACTGGTATGTAGGCCGTCCTCCAAAATGGGCTCTCATATGCTTTCGTCATCCTTGGAAGCCAACTGCATTTTAGGATCCGCAACAGGAGACAGTTCATTGCAACCGGGCGAAGAAATCCGTATTAATGTTTTACCCTGGAAAAATATTAAATGATCATTACTCCACAGGAATTGCAGCAATGGATGGATAATGGAAAATCTTTTACAGTTGTGGATATTCGTCCGGAGGAACATCGAAATGAATTTCCATTAACTGGGCTAAACCCTGTTATTGCTGATGCCAACTCCATTCTGGAAACTGAAGATGATACGGTACTGGTTTGTCAATTTGGGATCGTGACCGAAGGAATTATTGTTGAGCAAAATCTGGAAAATACTTTTAGTCTTTTAGGTGGTGTACAGGCGTGGATTGAATTTCAATCGGAAAAGGAAGATTTGAGTCGCTGGTCCAGGCAAACAGTACTGCCCGAAATTGGGCTGGATGGACAAAAAAGACTTTTGAGTGCTACGATTGCAATTGTTGGCATGGGCGGACTTGGTTGCCCTGCAGCACAATCGCTTACCGTCGCAGGTGTCGGCAAACTGAAAATTATCGATGGAGATAAAGTGGAACTTTCCAATTTGCATCGCCAGCCTTTGTATGGTGTTGAAGATATTGGCCGACTGAAAGTGGAAGCAGCAAAAGAGAAGTTAGAAAAATTGAATGGGGATGCAGTCGTTGAAATAGTTGATGTGTTCTTGAATGAAGACAATGGGGTGAATTTTGTAAGTGATGCAGATATTATTATTGACGCAACTGATAATATTCAAACGCGACTGTTAATTGACAGATTATCCAAAGAATCAGGGATTCCCATGGTGTATGGTGGTTTGTATCGTTATGAAGGTCAGGTTGCGATTTTGAATGTCAATGGTAGTTCTGGTTATAGTGAGTTATTCCCCGAACCGCCATCAGGTGGTGATACGTGCGCGGATGCCGGCGTATTGGGAATGGTACCGGGAATTGTTGGAAATATCCAAGCACTTGAAGCCGTAAAACTTATTGTAGGAATTGAACCAAATCTGGCTGGAAAACTCCTGGTGTATGACGGCATGAATCATACAATCCAAACGATCGAATTATGATACAGGTAAAAGTAAAATGTTTTTCCCAAGTGAAATATGTTTTGGGCAAGGATGAAATGAGTTTGGCATTGGAACCGGGTACAACTTCCGCAGAACTGGAAGAACTGGTGCGGAATCAAGCGCAAGGTAAATTGGATGAAGTCACATTAAGGATTGCGGTAAATAAAAAATACATACCGGCAGAGATTGAACTTAAAAATGGGGATGAAGTAGCTTTTATTCCGCCGGTGCAGGGGGGATAGATGATTAAAATTGAAATAGTAAAAGGATCCATCACACCCTTTCCGTCAGATGATTCCCGCACTCAGGATGGAGCGGAATTGGTATTTAACGGACGCGTCCGTGCGACGGAACATGGCGAAAATATTACCGCATTGGAATATGAGCAATATGAAGGGATGGCAGAAACTGAATTAAGAAATTTAGCTGAAAACACAGTGAAGAGGTTTCCTGTCCATGATTTGTTGTGTAAACACCGCGTTGGGAAAGTAAAGGTGGGAGAAACTAGTCTTCATGTGGTGATTTGGTCCAAACACCGTCAGGAAGGAATTGATGCTATGTCCTGGTTTATTGTTGAACTGAAAAAACGGATTCCTATATGGAAATGGGCGATACTGGAAGATGGTTCACGAATTCCGAGTGAATGTGCACACTGAATTGTCAACAATGTTAAATTGTAAACGTCTATGCTAGGATTTTCACACAGCTTCTACTCTAATTTTTTATTCTGGATTACCCGCAAGCGGTGGCTGATTTTCACCTTTGTTATTAGCCTCCTTCTTTTTTATATACCATCCCCAACAACACTTACTCCCGAAGGGCATCGCACGCTGATTATTGTTGTCATTGCCTTGATCTTGATTATTGGAGAAGTGATTCCTTTACCGGCAGTAGCAATTCTTATTTTGATTTTAGAAGTTATTTTTGGAATAGATACACCAAACGGAGTTGCGGCATCTTTTATGAGTGATGCAGTCTTTTTTATTATGGGTTCGCTCATGCTCGCGGTTGCCATAGTGAGTCAGGGTTTGGATAAACGGCTTGCCTTAGGGATAATTAGAATGACGGGAAATAAAACATGGCGAATCGTTTTTGGCTTTGTTGCCATTTCTGCTATTTTATCATCATTTATAGGTGAGCATACTGTGGCAGCGATGATGTTGCCGGTAGCCTTAACATTAATACGCAATACCAGTAAAGATCAAAAGACTGTTCATCGTTTAGCTATGCTGTTGTTGTTTTCCATCGCCTATGGTTGTGCCATGGGATCTATTGGAACACCTTCAGGCGGAGGGCGCAATGTAATCATGATTGGATATATTTCAGAATTTGAATTAGGTAATATTTCTTATCTGAAATGGATGAAATATGCTTATCCGATGCTAATTTTAGAGATTCCGCTTGCTGTGATTATTTTATGGTCCACTTTTCGACCAGAACAAACTATCCTGGACTCTGCTGTAAGAAAATTAAAAGTAGATGTAACCAAAACAGGGAAGATGACCGGCAACCAAATTTTAGCTATAGCAATTTTCATTGCTGTATTTTTTGGTTGGGTCTTTTTAAGTCCTGTATTGGGATTAGGGATTATTGCGCTGATTGGCGTTTTTCTGTATTTATCATTTGGACTCATTGAATGGAAAGATATCAATCGAAATACAAATTGGGGTGTAATTATTTTATTTGGCGCCGCCATTTCTTTAGGAATACAGATGAAGGAAACAGGCGCAGCTGAATGGGTTGCCAATCTGGCAATTACAGGCTTGGGCAGTGTGGTACAAAATGTAGATGTTTTACACTGGTTTATTTCCGTGTTTTTAACTGGGGTTTTAACCAATTTTTTAAGTAATGCTGCTACGGTGGCTGTTTTGGGCCCCATTATTTTGGATTTGGGTGGCAATCCTATTATACTGGGAATTTCTGCCTCTATTGCATCGGCATTTTCATATTTAACAATAGTAGCTTCGCCCACCTGTATGATTATACATTCCAGTGGCTTGGTGAAATCCAGTGACTATTTAAAAGCAGGATGGAAGCTATTTGTAATGTCACTTTTGGTTTTATTTATCATTTCAAGATTTTATTGGGTGTTGTTATCATGAAATTCTTAATTGCCATCGGCAGCAAAAAATATTCAGGGCCTACGCTGGAAGTAGGTATGCGGGTAGCCAATGCGTTTAATGCAGAGGTAACCATTGTTTATGTAGGTGAAAAGATTAGTGCTTTCAGTACTTCAGAAGTGCTCATGGCCCAGGAAAATCTTCGAAACTGGAAGCTGGATCGGCAAGGTGTGGATGTACTGGAGTGGGCTTTTGATTTTCTTGTACAGAATGAATATGTGTCCCTGGATTCAAGTGCGGATGGTTTTAATGTTGAAAAACTGGTGCAAACCGATGATGACCGCTGCGAAATTTTTCTTGAAGGGATAAAAACACAGGAAGTCGGTCTGATCCTGCGTAATGGCGATATTATTCAGCAATTGCGGGAAGAAGTAAAACGCGGGCAGTTTGATGTAACTATTATCGGGGGCAGTCAGAAACGGCGGACGTCTCATGATTTAATCCAATACATCGACAGTTCTATTTTTGTGGTCAAGAACTATCAACCGGATCGTCAGTATAAAATGTTGCTGGCAGTCAATGATGCCCCGAATACCAGAAAAGCAGTAAAGTATGGTGTCCGTGTTGCCCAGGCATTTGATCTTTATACAACTGCAGTCACTGTATCAAGCACAGCTGATTTCAGGGGAAATTATAAAAAGGCTTCCGCTTGGGCAGACAAATTCTTGCGTCGTTCCGGTGTTGAAAACGAAATTCGCTTGGAGCATGGAAAATTCATAGAAACACTGAGTACAATTGCCGGAGATAACCACATTATAGTTATGGGTTCATCAACAAAAAGTCCGTTGGTAAAATTTTTTACTGGTAGTAAACCGATTAAAGTGATGGAAGATTGCAAATGCCCTGTATTGATTGTTAAAGAATGATGTTTCAACAATTTGCCCTTACACTATTATTGGTGCTGTTTATCATTGTTATTACGGTTCCACCGATTGTATTTCTGGTGTTATTTGTTTTGGACAAAAGACAGACCCAGCATTCTGTCTTGAGAAATTTTCCGCTACTGGGAAGGATAAGATATTTCTTTGAAATGATGGGTCCGGAAATGCGTCAGTATATGTTTGATTCTGACAATGAAGGGAAACCCTTCACCCGTGTGGATTTTCAAAATATTGTTATTGCAGGGAAATATCTAAAAACGTTAATTGCTTTTGGGTCAAAACGTGATTTTTCTAAACCGGGGCTGTACATTCGTAATTCGATGTTTCCAAAATTGGCGGAGGAAATGAGAGTAGTGTGTGCTCCAAAAATTCAATCAATGCGGTATGTTGGATCAGAAGGCCTTTTTTCAAGAAAAGAAGAATTGGAAGAAGTTCAAATTCAACCCTGGCTGCTTCAAGAAGAAAATGGAATCCTTATTGGTTCTGAATGCGAACACCCTTGGAATATTCTAGGCCCTGTGGGAATGAGTGCTATGAGTTATGGTGCGTTAGGAGAAAATGCAATTCGCGCAATGAGCTTTGGTATAGGAGCTGCAAAAGGATCATGGGTTCATACAGGTGAAGGAGGTTTGGCGCCATATCATCTTGAAGGTGGAGGTGATGTTATTATGCAAATCGGTCCCGGTCTCTTTGGAGTGCGAGATGAAAAAGGAGACTTCTCTACAGAATTATTCAAAGAAAAGGCATCTAATCCTCAAGTAAAAATGTTTGAAATCAAACTCGCACAGGGTGCAAAAATTAGAGGAGGACATGTAGAAGGCAACAAAATCTCACCGGAAATCGCTGCAATTCGTGGAGTGGAGCCCTGGAAAAATGTTGATTCTCCAAACCGCCATCACCAATTCCATGATGTGTCCTCTTTATTCGATTTTATTGAACAATTAAAAGAATTAGGAAGGAAACCGGTAGGAATTAAGGTTGTTATGGGAGGACCAGATTCTGCTGATGACATTGCAAAATATATGGCTGAATCAGGTCGGGGTCCTGATGCGTTCACTGTTGACGGAGGGGAAGGCGGATCAGGAGCCACATACCAAGAAATGGCAGATTCTATGGGTTTGCCAATTTCCTCAGGTTTAATTTACCTTGATAATGCTTTGCGAAGATATGGTGTTCGGGATCGTGTAAAAATCTTTGCCAGTGGCAAATTATTTAGTCCGGATAAGATTGCAATCGCATTAGGTATGGGAGCAGATTTGGTTAATATTGCCCGCGGGCTCATGATTTCAGTAGGATGTATAGGAGCTATGAAGTGTCATACAAATAAATGTCCTGTTGGCGTAACAACTACAGACCCTGATCATCAGAAGGCTTTAGTTGTGGATGAGAAAAAATGGCGTGTGTTGAATTATATCATAACATTACGGAATGGTTTAAACTCCCTTGCTGCTGCTGCAGGTTTGGTAAATTATACTCAATTTAGACGAGATCATATTCAATATAGAGATCAATATGGTAAGGTAATGTCCCTAGAGGAAATGTTTCCATATCCACAATCTTGAAGAGCAATTTATTTAGTTTCCGGACGTCTATATTTTATACCGAACGGAAGATAAATAATAAAAAAATGGAGCAAACCGACACCTTCCAGAATGAGAATATACCAGGGCCATTCGCCAATAATGAAAGGATTATTTACCATGGGTTTCTCACAAAGATACATGTAATTCGCATCCAAGAGCCAATTGAGGAACCCCACTATTCCAAGAGGAATGTGAGACCAAAGTGCGATTTTCCACCATGATCCTTTTCTGGGCTTCATACCTAAAAACAGAGTGATAAACAATGCGTTAAGAATGATGCCTCCATGAGCAATAAAATATTCCATAAAGAGAAATCCTTCCATTCCAACTGTAAATTCCGGTGTCAGAAGTGAATGAAAAGCTCCAGGAATGCCCCAATAAAATAAAAATTCATACAGCCATTGGTTTTTCCAAAAAATTACAACACCAGCCAAAATTGCTGAAATGCTGCACATTTGAAGGGGCAAGGAAGATTGAACACTCCATTTATCTAAATAAACCATATAAAAATGAATCAGAATTGCCCTGGCGATCATCACACTACCTAATATTTTAGCTATTTGGATTCTCTGAAATTGATTGGATCTTTTACCTAATAGAAGAACAAGGTAAATAATAAGAATAGTTATAATATTACTCTGCCACCAACTTATACCAAAAATCGGAATTGTTTCGTGAGGGAACATAATTAGGATTTGTTAATGTAGTGGAAAATCCACAGGAGAGTTTTCCAGTCCATGTTGATCATTTTATTCCTTTCCTAATCCAGCTACTTGAGTTTACCTCTTTACAAATTAAAATGGCAACAAATACCCCTCTTAAATCCAGAAGGTCATTTTAAAGGGGTAATTTCCGTCAATAAAAAAAGCGAAATTCATTTTATGATTATAGTTTGTTAAGGACTGAATTTGAAAAATGGGATCTGGAATTGTACAAAAAATAATAATGCAATTAATTCAATAACATACCTTCCAGACTAATCTTTGGTTTTCGTCCCGTAATAAGGTCAGCAGTAATTTTAGCTGATCCACAAGCCATTGTCCAGCCTAAGTGGCCATGGCCAGAATTATAGAATAGATTTTTCATTGTTCCATTTCCAAATATCGGAGAACCATTGGGCGTCATGGGTCGAAGCCCTGCCCAGTATTCGATTTTTGAAAAATCAAAAGCATCAGGAAAAAGGGAACCAGCAAGATTGACCATATAAGAAAAATCAGAAGGCTTAAAGCCGGTGTTATAACCAGCAATTTCCGCTATGGATGTAAACCTGATACATTCGCCTATTAAAGAAAACGCCAGCATATTATCTTCATCTATCCCACCGTGAAGAGGGGCTTTTGAAACATCAAAAATGGGCATTGTGATTGAATATCCTTTGACAGGATATACTGGTAGATAATCACCAATTTGCTTTGCAAAAAGACCACTGTATGAACCCAATGCCATGACATAAATATCTGCTGAATATTCATTTTTATTGGTAATCACTTTCTGAATTTCGTCTCCTTTTGTTTCAAACCGGGATATTGTTTCATCATGATTAAAGGTAACATTCATTTTCTGACAAAGGTTTGATAGTTTCGTAGTGAATTTAAAACAATTTCCACTTTCATCTGTTTTGCAATAAATCCCTCCGGAAAGTTTGGATTGTGTTGGTTCCAATGCTGGTTCAATTGTTATGAGTTCAGATGTATCCAATAGTTCCATTTTATCATCTAATGACGACAGGAGATTTAGTTTATCTTTGGCTTCATTAAATGTTTCATTAGAGCGATAAATGTAGATGAGGCCATTTGTCTTCTGATCGTAATCCAACCCTGTTTTCGCAGTCAGGTCATGTAATTTTGTTTGGGAATATGAGCAGAGAAGTAATTTTCGGTTTGTATTGGTTTTCATGTTTTCGCTGGTACATTGCTGAAGGAATCGTAATCCCCAGCGAATTAATCCGGGGCTCCAATGGGGCTTGAACCGAAATACCTGCTGTTTTTGAAAAAGTGATTTCATCAGGTTACCGGGAAGTTTTGGAGTTGTCCAGGCAAATGAATGCCCCGGAGAAATCAGACCAGCATTTCCGAAACTGGTTTCCATGGACGGTTTTGACTGGCGGTCTATTACTGTTATTTGATGTCCAGCATTAGCCAGTTCGTATGCAGTGGTGACGCCAATGACACCGGCTCCTAAGATAAGGACTCTCATCAAAAAACAGGGAACTTTTGTCTAATATAGGGACTCAATAAAACAATAATTTTTGGTTAAATTAGAAAAAAATATTTGAGTACACCCTTTAGGTACTCAGTAACACTCAAATTTAAGTTTATTTGGTAATGTCTTGGTTTACGCCCGCAGGAGATTAACCTCCTCTCATCATTATTGATTTCTTGCGGACTTTTTTCAATCAGTCCGTTTCCCGTTTTGGTAAAATCACTTTCATAGTTGGATAGGGAATCAGAATATTTTGTTCAGCAAACTGTTTATAAATTTCTGTATTGACCTCGTCAACTGTTCTCCCCCGTTTTTCTGGTTTATAAATCCAAAAAAGTAATTGAAGCTTTAATCCGGATTCGACAAACTCCCGGAATCGAACTCTTGGTTCTGGTTCATCCATAACATTGGAATTGTTTTTTGCAATTGCAATGAGGAGTTCTTTTACCTCATCAATGTCCGATCCATAAGAGACTGTAAGTGTAATGCGAACCCGTTCAATTTCATCGGGGCCTCCGCTTTCATTTACAATTTTTGAGGAAGCAATCACTGAATTTGGAAGAGTGATTTCGATATCGTCCCGTGTCATAATCCGTGTACTTCTCAAGCCCATATTTTTAACGTAACCCCGTTCTCCTGTATCCAGCAGAATGTAATCTCCTTCTTTAAACGGAGAATCAGCTAAAAGAAAAATCCCGGAAAAAAAGTTGGCTACTGTGTCTTTTGCTGCGAAACCAAGCACAAGACTGAGTGCGGCTCCTGATGCCATCAATCCGTTAACGTTAATATCCCAGCTGAGGAAAATAAAATATATACCAAGAGTTGCGATTACTATCTTCCCCAGATTATTAAAAAGGGGGAGTGTTTTATGCTGTAATAGTCGGCTTGCAGTACGGGTAGAAAGCCAGTCCATTGTCATTATAAAAATCCTGGTAAAAACAACCAGCCAGATGAGAATGGTGATGGTTTTGACACCACTAACCAATGCAAAATCTATATAATCAGGTAAATCAATCCTCTTGAAGGTAAATGTCAATCCGAAAAAAATTATGGAGTAGAAAATTGGTTTATGTAAGAGATCGATTATTTTATCATCTAAGTTTGTTTTTGTTTTTGCTACTAGTTTTTTGAAAATACGGGCAAAAACCAAATCAGTTATTTTAGCTAAAAGTACAAAGCCAAAGAGAATGAGTATACTTTGAATCAAAGGGCTTTCCAGCAAGGTGCCAAATTTGTTGTTGAACCAATTCATAATGAAAAAGAATATGGGTAAAAATTTGGCGTAACTTGGTTACTACATTTAAAAATAATTGTAAGGATAATCATTCTTGTGAAAAAATTTCCGCCAAAAAGTTTATATGGGATAATTCTGATTATTGAAGATTATAACGTTATTCTTTTTCAACCGGTGTAAGGATTTTTTCAAGTTCTCCCGATGTAGCAAGTTCTTCAACTATGTCACATCCTCCGACTAATTTGCCATCAACATATAGCTGTGGAGTTGTAGGCCAATTTGAATATTCTTTGATCATATTCATTATGTTGTAGTCATCAAAGACATTAAAAGAGCCATATGAAGCCCCTATACCATTCAAGATTTGCACAACCCTGGCCGAAAAACCGCACCTAGGCATTTCAGGTGTTCCTTTCAACATAAGAAACACTCTATCCGAATTTATCATATTTTCCACAAGTGTTTTTTGATCATCTGTCATTTTTATTCTCCTTATTACTTTATTATAGTTTTGATTGATAAAGCGTGAATTTCATTCCCAAGCTCAGCTTCCAAAGCTTTTTGAACCATCCTATGCTGTTCAATGAGACTTTTCCCCTTAAATCCCCTATAATTGATTATTGTTTTCAAGTGCATTCCTTTTGCATTATGACCCACGTGCATGGATGATGTGTTTTTTAATTCAATATCAGCCCCGGGGAAGGCCTGCTTTAATTTTTGTATTATTTGATCCATTTCATTTTAACAATTGGGTTATTTTAGATGATTACTATAACCAAATTATATATATTAATTCAATTAATAAACATAACTTTCTTTATGAAAATTAAAAATACTATAATTGTATATTTGTACATATATGCAACTATTTTTAACCTTACTTGGTGAATTTCCCGATAATACGATTTATAGCTCTCTCTGATGAGATCTGATTCCGAATTGTTAATATACTTAAACAATCAAATGCAAATTTTTTTGATGCCTTTATTCATATTCAAGGAGAGATCATAAAATTTGATATAGGGATGGCAAGTAGAATAAATAATCTAAATCTTTCTTAGTCTTTTAGGAGATGTTCAATTAAAACTTGGTTAAAAATTTTGGGTGTTCTAATGTCTCTATACTGCTTTTTGGTGGGTATAAATGGGCTATCCACTGCTATTAAGCATATGGGAGGTGATTTTGCTGAAAATATACTGACAACCACCAGTAATCCCTTTATAGCATTATTCATTGGAATTCTTTCAACAACAATATTCCAAAGCTCATCAACCACCACCTCTCTTATTGTGGGAATGGTTAGTGGTGGGGCTCTTAATTTGGCCGGTGCAATTCCTATGATAATGGGTGCCAATATTGGTACTACAGTTACCAACATTATCGTTTCCATTGGTCATATTAATAGGGGGA